>DGYFR06203__coassemble_2236_pt1 | contig 11270 bp, 11 predicted proteins | sample DGYFR06203__metabat2_low_PE_009 | metagenome-assembled genome bin DGYFR06203 | reverse complement strand
AGGGCAAGGGGCCGAAGTCGCGGATCGTCGACACGAAGGACCGGGAGGTCTTCACCTCGCTCACCCGCCCCGTGGAGGAGCCCGACGAAGCTGGAGACGAAACGGACGGCCTGACCGACGGCGCCCCAGGCACCGATCCGCAAGGCACGCCGATCACGCCCTCGGGCGCAAGCACCACGCGCCCGACAACGGTTTCAGCCGTGTAACCGGAAGCCGAGGGACCACAGCACCTGCGGGTGGAGCAGACAGAGCCGGAACGGACCGTCGACAAGCGAACCGTCCCGGCTTTTCGCATGCCCGCACCCGGCGAGCCAAATGACTCCGTGGCCCCGGGAACATTTCGCCCCACTCCGGATCTAAACGGTGACAACGCCGAATAACGGTCGGCGTTAGACCTTCTCCGCGGGAAAGACCCGCGCAGAGACGAAAAGGAGTGCCCCATGGACTTCGTCAAACGAACACTGGCAACCGCAGCCACCCTGGCCGCCTGCGCAGCCCTCACCTCCTGCGCAAGCGGCGACCCGATCGGCGTGGAATACAGGCTCAGTTCATCGGACAACGTCTTCACCGACGTCGAATTCCGGACCGGTGACGGGAAGGAAACGTTGTGGGAAGACGGCGCGTCCGATCCGCGCGAACCCGGAACCCATTTTTCAGAGGAGACGGTCCTCCGCGGAGATGGGGCGAAGATCGAAGCCACCATGACCTTCGAGGAACCTGAGGATCCCGGCAAGAACCTCTGGGGCGATCCGATCCCGAAGAGCCAGCCGATCAACCCGACGTGCACCATCTCCGTGATCGGCCCATACGGCGAAACCGAAGAGATCATCAAGGAAGAAGCCGACGTGTCCGACGACAAAATCAGCTGCGAGGCAAGCTGGCGCGACATCGTCAAGGCCCGCGAAGACATCGGTGCGATCTCGGGCCTTGGGTGACGTCTGCCGCCTCCCCCGACAGCACCGGAAAATCCCGGATTGCCGGGAACATTTCCCCCCCTCACCGGCTCTAAAAGATGACAACGCCGATGGGAATCACCCCGACCGGCACCAACCCGAAGGAATCGCAATGTCCCTCATCTCCCGCTCCCGCCGCTTGATCGCCACCGCCGCCATCGCCGCCAGTCTCCCCGCCCTCGCCATTGCCGGCGCGGGCGAAGCTGCGGCGGGACCCGCGACCGCAGATTCCCGCGTGGCCATCGTCTACGACGCCCGAACCGACTACTACGCCACCGGGTTCGGTGCCACCAAGGAGCTCGCGATCGCCGATGCCCGCCGCAACGTGGGCAATTCTCGAGCCGAGATGCTGGTGTGGCGCGAACGAGGCTGCGTCGCCGTCGCAGCCAACCGCACCCGCGTCGGCTGGGCTCACGCCGCTTCGAAGGGCTGGGCCCTTCAAAGCGCCGCAAACAACGCGGGCGCCGATGCCCGCACCATCACATGGGGATGCTCGGCCGGCCACCAGGCCGCTTACTGATCGACGCCCGCCCGACAAGGGTTCCGCCGTGCGACGAACGCCACGAATAGCCAAAGTGCGCCGCGAGTCGGTGAGAGCCCTCTCCCGGACGAATCATCCGACAGACCGAATCCAGCTCACCTGCCCCCGAGGCGGAACCCCTCCGGTGATCGACGGCCGGTGCCCTCCGGGCCTCGTGGAGGAAATACTCGAAGGGCTCTTCGCCAACCACGACGGACACGCCAAACGCCAAGCTCGACTGGGCTAACATCGACGGTGTCACGACCATAGGCGAAAGAGAAGGCGTGTCCAGCAATTCCGGGCCGGGGCAGCATCCCGGCAATCATCCTCGGCGACCCGAGCCTTACGGCGGGTTCAGCACAGCGGGCTGGGGCCCCGCCGGCGATGGACGCGACTTCGACGCCCCGGCCGAAAACCCGGACACGGCTCGTTCTGATGCCCCCGAGAAACGTGGCAAAGGCCCGAAGAAGTTCTTCGCCGGACTCCTGGCCGTAATCACCGTCGCGGCAGTCGCCGTCGGCATTGCCACAATGTACCCGTTCAGGTCGGCATCTTCGGATGTTTCTCATCCGCCGTCGATTCCGTTGACGGACGCCGAAGGAAAATTCGACTGCAGGACGATTTTCAACTCGATGCCGGCTCAACAGCTCATCGCAATCGGATTGACTCCGACGATGCGCGGCGCCAACCTCACCCTGGAAGGCGAAGAGGGCCTAATCGCATGCAGTGGAAATGTGGAATACCGGGACCCGGAAAACGCCCTTATCATTCAGCTCTTCATTCTTACGAAACCTAAATGCGACGATAGATTTCACAAGGAAACGCTGGGCACTCCACATACGGAAGGCGACTGGAGGTATTCGAAAGTTCCCCATCCCGATGGTAGCGGCTTCTCGTTTACTGCGTCCTACCTGCCCATCGAACGAGGATGCCTCCTACTCAGGATCCCCACAGAAGACCCGTCAGAAGACTGGGATTCATCCCTTCTCAACCCCGAGGGCAGCCCCATCCCAATGACGAACGAGCAGTTTTTGAAGGAAGCAACCGGAAAACTGGACGAGAACGGCCTCTGAGATGAGAACGAAAAGAGCTGGAGCGATCATTGCAGTGGCCATCTCGTCCGTGCTGACCGGCGGATGCTCGCCGATCTCGACCGACTCGCCGACCACCGCGTTTTCACGGGAAGGAGTCTTCGACTGCACCGGACTTTATACCGCGTCGACTGCAGAAGACCTTTCCCGAATGGGCCTGTCAATTCCATCTGAGAGCTACGAATACGTACTTTCGCTCCCCTCGGACGACCCAGAACAACGTTGCCCCATTATCGTGGACGACCAGTATAACCACCTGGAAGTCCTGACCGGAACCGAATCCTCATCACGGGGAACCATCCCCGTCGAATCCGACTTCTCCAATTGGCGGGAGTATTTTGAATTCAGAGCGGACCCCAATGCCACTTTAAGAATGGCAGAAGGTCAGCAGTCATACCGGATCGAGCATTGCGAGAAAGAACGCGGGTGCATCACCGTCGTTTCCTACGACGGGGGTGCGGCCTCCCGGTCCCTGAGCTCAGGTGAGTCCGTGCCGACGATGAAACAGCGGGCTCTTTCCCTGGCCAACATCATCGACGCAGAAGAAAACATCTCACGGTGACCTCGACCAACGTCTGGACGCTTTCCATCGATTTGGGCACAACCAATACGGCCGCCGCAATGATGACTAGTGTCGCTGTCCCTTCCCCGCTACCTTTGTCTTCGTCGGGGACCACCATGCCTTCCGCCGTCTACATTGGCGCGGGTTCCGAGTACGTCGGAGAGATCGCCGAACGCCACGGCATCGAGGACCCGATCTCGTACTTCCCTTCGCCGAAACGCCTGTTGGATTCAATGGATGGATTTGCGCTCGGAGCCGATCCCGCCAGACTTCTCGCCGCGATACTTCGGGAAGCGTACGGACGAGCCGTTGCACGGCATGGGGGAACGCCCCCGGACATCACGGTGTTGACTCACCCCGAGGCGTGGTCCCGGAACAGCCTCGACACTCTCGAACTGGCGGCGGCGAACGCCGGAATCGCCGTCGACCGCACGGTTCTGCTTTCCGAACCTCGCGCCGCCGCCGCACATTTCGCCATGCAAAGCGCTGGTCGAGAGTCGGGCCCGGCCGCCCCCTCGCATGTGTTGATCGTCGACATCGGAGGTGGAACGGTCGACACGGCACTCGTCGAAGTGTCGGCGCGCGGTTACGGCCGAGTGCTTTCCGCTTACGGTGACGGCGCGCTCGGCGGAGGAACACTCGACCGCAGGTTCACCGACGTTCTCCATCGGCACGTCGAAGAGGACATTGCGCGGGAAGAATTCCGTCGGCTCGCTTCTGATCCCTCATTTCGAAAGCGGATCACTGCGGCGAGGGAAGATCTCTCGAGCTCACCCGACGCATCCGTGGCCGTTCCGCTGAACGAGGACAGCCGCGAGATCGTCATCACCAGGGAAGAGTTCGAATCCGAGATCGAGCCGGACGTGGTCACGATCGTGGATCTCGCGCACCACACGATTTCCGCCGCCGGCATCGATGCCACGACCGTACAGACGTACTTGACGGGCGGAGTGTCACTGACCCCTCTGATTCAAGAGCGTCTCGGAGACAGTCTGCACCTGAAACCCGTGGCGGACCCCTTTTACGCCGCGTCCCTTGGCGCGCTCGAGTGGCTTCGGCTTTCACATTCCAATGCGAGAGGCGGAACCCCGACCGTGGGGGCCTCCGCTGCCCGCTCCACCAACGCTCCCTCCCGGCCGACCCGGTCGAAGTCTTCTGGCACGGTTCGCCTGACGTTCATCGGCCTCGCCGTCGCTTCCGCCGTCATCGTGGCGCTCGTGGCGGTTCTGATGACGATCCCCGACGAGGACGCCGCCCCGACCATCACCTCACCCGCCCCGGGGCCCTCGCATCCTCTCCCGGGGGCGATGCGAGCCGTCACCGTAGCCGGAGATTCGGCAGCCATCGTCGACGATGAGCTCAATTGCGGGGCACTGTTGAATGCGAGTGCCATCGATCTTCTCGAGCTGGAGTGGATAGAGACTGCCAAATGGCGCTCTTCAGGAGTCCTCGGAAACACCAGCTGCAGGGCAGGCGAATTCGACGACGACATATCAATCGAAACTTTCACGCCGAACTTATACCCAACGTTCGCCGGCAATTTCGCCACCGAGCCCGTCGCTGATGACGAGTTGTGGGGCTGGTACACCATTCGCACGATCGACGAGTCCATCCGCCCCACCCCCGATTACGCCGTATTCATCGATGGCCGCGGATGGCTGGTCCTGAGAAGTTCCAGTTCGCATGCAGCCGACTCCCGCGTCATCGACGTCGCCAAGGCCATCACCCCGCACCTGAAGATCGAGAGGCTCTGACCACAGGGCGGGATCAGTTCGGGAACAGGCCCGAATCCGCAATTTCGCCCCGCATCTCCGCGGCGGCGCGAGCATAAACACCGGACAGGATGGTCAACGCGGCTTCTTCCGCCGGCGCGGGAAACCCGGTGAGTCGGGTCCTCGCCTCGAGCAGCAGCACATCCAGCGCGCCGGCGATTTCGGCGGCCGGTCCACCATAGGGCTGCCGCGCAAGCGACGCCGCCGAATCCGCCGTCAAAGCACCGGAGACGAGCCCCGCAACATCGTTGGCCATTCCGTCCGACTCCAAACGCGCGAGCAGCGGATAAAGATCGATCCGCCATTTCGCCGCGGGGTCGGCCGCCCCGTCGATCGCCGCGGTCACCGCACGGGCATCGTGGGCGTCGAAAGCCAGTTGCCGGGCAGCGGCGATGACCTTCCCGGCCCTGGCCAGGGCCGCAGCGTAGGCAGCGTCCCCCAGCAAATGCGAGCGCAGTCGCTCCATCCCGGACGCTACGCGCAGCCAATCCCGCAACGCGACGCCGCCCCCGGCGGCGATTTCCCTGCCCTCCAACACCCCGTAGGCGCCGAAATCGGCGAGGAGATCGCGGCGGACCTCGGGCCCCAACAGCTGCGGATCCTCGCGCTCCAACTCCCGGATGGCTTCACGTCGCGGAAGGCCGCCCAACGTGGCCAGCCGCGCGGCAATGTCTTCGGTCACCCCGCCAGTCTCCGCGGTCTGCGACATCAGCGCCGACACGGGCAGCACCCCGGAAAACCAACCCTGCCAGTGCTCGGCCAGGTCGGCCGCGTGGGCTTCCGCCGCCGCCATCGGATCAGCGTCGCCGAAGGCGCCTTCGGCGAAGTCATCGGCGCGGGACAATACGCCGACGGTGCCCAAGGACCCGAATCCGAGGCCCCGCACAAAGTCGAGTTCATCGGCGCGCAGCACGGAATCGAACACGTACACCGCAGCATCGATGGACTCCCAGCCGTCGAAGCCGAGCCCCTTACGCATGCGCGCGGCGCCATGCGCCAATTCGCGATTCCGGAAATCGAGTGACCCCAGTCCGGGCGCGTCCACGAACGACATGTTCTTCAGGGCCGCCGAGGGCATCACGTGCATCCGAACGGAGGCAGTCGATTCTCCCGGAGCTCCCAGCGGCCAGTCCAATGGGCCGATGTGTTCGGATAGGCCATCGACGTACACGGTGACGGCGTCGGTGCATTCGAGTACGGCGGTGGCGGCGATGCGGTTGCGCACGAGCGCATTCACGAGAGTGGATTTTCCGGCCTTCATCCGCCCCGTGACCAGGAATCGGGGTGGTGCGGCCATGACACCCCGAAGTTCGCCCACTTGTGGCGCCAATTCGGGCGCGGCGGATTCGATGCCGTCCAGGATCCGAAGGACATGGTCGACGATGAACTCTGGCCTGAGTGCCATGGGCTGCCCGGCGCCTGCTGTTCCAATCGCCTGTCCCGTGCCTTCCCCGACGCGCGGTGCGTCCGAATGGCCGGTGGACGTCGATTCCGATTCGCCCATCCCGACCGGTCGCGCGTTCCGTTTCGCACGACCCGTCCTCCACGGCACCGTCCATTTCATCGGGGGTCCACCAGCTCGTCGTCGATTTCCGCGAGAATGCCGTCGATCCAATCCCGTTTCCTCGCCGCCCGCCGCGCGGCATCCTCCGCTTCGGGCGCCCCCGCACGCAGCGCGATCTTCGCTTGCTTCACGACGCCCGCCAATTCGTTTTGGCGGCGTTCCGCATCGTCGTGGAACTGGTTGAGCACGACCGGCTGCAGCTGATTGAGCACCCGGTCAATGTCCTGGGTCATCTGCCTCCTCAGCCTGGCGACGACCTCGTGGAACCATTTCCGCAGTTCGCGGCCGCCGCGCTTCGCCGCCCGATGGAATACGTTGACCCCGAACCACACGCCGGCCACTGCGGCGAACGGAAGGGCGCCCAGTCCACCGGTCAACGCCAGCGCACCTCCGACGCCCGGCAACATGGTCACCGCCTGCGTGAGACTGAAACCACCGGCAACCGTGATGGTGACCAGACCGGGGTCGACGAGATCACGGATCCTCCTGCTTTCCTTCGGCCCGTCGACGTCCACCAACCTCGGCTCGGCGCGCACGGTCGCGACGATGGCGTCCCAATCTCCGACCCCCTTGCTCAATTCCAGGTACGCCTCCCGGATTTCGCCGAGCAGCTCCACGAATGCCCGTTCGACCGCCGCCGAGAGATCGGCGCGAATGCCGGACAACACCGCATCACGGGCCGCCGCGACCTTCCTGGCGGGCGTCGACTCGAAGTACTCGTCCCACCTGCTCTGCGCATCCGCCAGCAGTTCATCGAATGCGGACAAGGCGGAAATGCGCGCGTTGGAGATCCGTCCGCTCAACAATTGCCGGTCCCGGCGGGCGTCACCCTTCGCTTCGGCAAGCGCCGTTTCCGCGATCCGCACGTTTTCCCGCAGGTCATCGCCATCATCGACCGCGAGCCGGGCCTGGCTGGCCGCTTCTTCTCTCATGAGGATGCGGGCATGCCGCAGCACACGTTCCCGGGTTCCCGCATCGGGCCCGGTCACGGATGCGGCGATGGCCGCGCGCAACTCGCGAATGCCCGAATCCGATTCGATCCCGTCCGCCACATCCGCGTCGCCGTCGTAAAGCGAATCCCGTGCCGCCAGGGCCCGCAGTGACGACACCCCGAGCACCGGCAGGTCCACGCCGATCTTGTCCTGGAGCAGGCGCGAGTCCTCATCCACGATCTCACGCCACCCGATGAGATTCTTGTCCCGCTTGACGACGACCACGATCACCGAGCCGCATTGCCGCACCGCCTGCGCCACAACGTCCAATTCCCCTTCCGTGATCGTGCCAAGGGCATCGAGGACGACCACGATGGTGCCGGCGTCACCGACCAGGTTGAGCGCAGAGTCGAGCACGACGCCATCGGCCCCGTTGAATCCCGGGCAATCGACGAGGGACACCGGCGGCAGCAGATCCGTGACCACCGTGGTCACGTCGTCCACGGTCGCGATGGCACCGACCGCCTCGGCCAGCACCGTGACGCGCTGTGGTTCCGAGGTCGTCCGCTCATGATTGACCGGGCACGTGCCCCGCATCCCCACGAGTGCGTTGACGAGCATGCTTTTGCCCCGGTTGACTTCCCCGATGACCGCCACGGTGCGCGGTGACCGCCGCTCCGACAGCGTCGAGTTCAGGGCCGCGACCGCTTCGACACGGTCCTCGTGCCCGAGGTAGCGGAGAACGTCGTCGATCAGCGGATCGCGCTCGTTCGCCTGCACCGTCATCGTCCTTCCGCGGTCATGCGGGGGCGAGCAGACCGCGGAGAGTCGTGCGTGCCCGATTCAACCGGCTCTTCACCGTCTGGATGCTCACGCCTTGCCGCGAAGCGATCTCCGCATACGTCAATCCGCCCCATTCCCGGAGAACGATCGCTTCCCGGAAGTCCGGCTTCAGCTGCCCCAAAGCCGAGAGCACCGCGTCCCCGTCCGCCACGCGATCACCGATGTCGGTGGTCGGGCTGACTTCCTCGTTTCCGACATCGTCCCCGGGGTACTCCCGGCGCCGATCGAGGAGCTTGTAGGCGGCGTTCTTGGCGATTTGGTGGATCCACGTGCCGAAACGGGCTTCCCCGCGGAAGGATCCGATGTTCTGCCAGGCTACGACGATCGCTTCCTGCAGCACATCTTGGGAATCGTGGTAGTCGCGGGTGATGCCCAGACAGACGCTCCACAACCGATCCTTGACATCATGGACGAGGGCGGAAAACGCCGCCTGGTCACCGCTCTGGGCCAGGGCGAGCAGGCGGGCTTCCTCGTTCCGGGGCATCACTGGAACCACTCCCCAACGGTGGAGTCGTCGGCGTCGGCGTCGCCGTCCCCGTCGAGGAGCTCGAAGGAATCCGATCCCTCACCATGGTCTCCGGCCCGGCCATCGTCCCCGTTGAACGATTCCGGGTCGTCGGCGAAATCCTCCTCCGATACTTCGTCGTCGGAAGCATCCGCAACCTCGGTGGCGTAGGCCGGGCCGGACCCATCCGCATCGCCCACGGCATCCGTTTCACCGGTCTGCCCATCCTTGTCCGAATCGCCGCCGGCTTCATCCTGGAGGAGCTGATCAAGACTCGGGAGCAGCGTCACATCTCCGCGGGGAGTAGCCGGGTCGACGGCCACCTCGATTATCTGGTCGATCAAACCGCCGGGCAGATCACCGAAGACCTCGGCCGCGTCCGGCAACACCGGCACCTCCGCGTCAACTTCCCATGGAAGCGGAGCGTCGCCGCTTCTTGATGACGTCACCATGCGGTTCCTTTCGATCGGAGTGCTCGAAAAAATGCCGGAGCACCGGTGGGCATGGGCCCAGATTATCCGACCGCCCACATCCCGATGCACGAACTGCGGCGGATCCCGCCTGGGGCGGCGCGACTCACCTGAATATTCCGAGGCTCCACAGGTTCATTGGTTCGGCGATCGTCATCGCCCCGACCCGCGTGGCATCATCCGGCTGGCGGTACGAATTGATGCCCACCGCCACCAGGCCTTCGTCCGTTTCCGCGAAAACTGGACCGCCGGAATCACCATGGTCCACATATCCGCGGAACTGGAGGATCCCCCTCTCATCGACGCCGAGGTAGGCGCCACATGACAACCCGGTTCGGTAGCCGAGCCGGCAGATCCTCGGCCTATTCTTCTCGATCCAGTTGATGTCCTCCCACTTCACCAGTGCCATGGCGGTGGGAAAGGTGCCCAGGGCGACGTTGGGATTGGTGATTTCGATCAACCCATAGTCTTCTTGCCCGGAGACCAGATACTCGGATTCGACCATCTGCCCCACGTGGACGTCCTCGCCCTCCGGGGTCGAAACGTGGAACTCATCCCCGACCTCGCCGCAATGCCCCGCCGTGAGCACGAAGACCCTCTTCTCCACATGGGTCAAATAGCCCACCGAGCACTCCGTCGACTTCGTGGCATTCACGATTCGTCCACCCGGCACGATTCCCCCAGGATTCTCCAACCACTCCCAGCCCTGACTGGTGTGCGCAATCGCGGAGTCGTTTTCTGCGGGGGGAATCCCAGCGTCATGCTCCGGGGCGGGCGTCAGGGGCGGAGCGTTTTCCGGCTCCCGATCGATGTCCCCCGACCCGGTGCCGGCCTCTTCGTCGGGCATGATTTCCGTCGATACACCAGGAGAACCATCCGATGCGTTTCCGCCATCTGCGATGGTGTCACCGCCATCGCCGAGGAAGCGAATACCCGCCAATCCAATCAGGACGAGTACGACGACAACGGCCGCAACACCAATCGCAGCCTTTTTCCCGCCGCTATTTTTGCGAGGGGGCGCAGTCGACGGCATCGGGTCCGCCGTAAATCCGGGAAAACCCGGGGTGTCCGCCCCACCGAACGAGGGCTGCCCGGAAGAAGGTTGCCCGAAGGTGCCGTCACCGCGGTCATATTGTTCCAGACCGCGGTTCTCGCCGAATCCGGGGAATCCGCCGCCGGTTCCGCCGCCAAATGCGCCACCGTCGCTCTTGCCACCGAATCCGCCGTCGAATCCGCCGAACCCGCGATCACCGTTCATTCTCGTGTGCTCCCAGTTCTCCCAATCGACCGGTTCAACCGACTGCTAGCGGGCCGCCTGGCGGATGCCCAAGAAGTACCAGCCATCGGACATCTGGTAGCACTCGGTGGTGTCCGCGGGCCAGCTGTAACGAACTTGCTCACAATTTGAACTCGTGCCCGTTCCATATGGTCCGTAGGCCGCCCATTCGAATCCGGAACCAGCGGCATACGGCGGCGACGGATGCGAAGGGGCGGACTGCCGTGGAGCTTGGGTCGTGGTCGTCGGCGCTGCCGTGGTCGTCCTCGTCGTAGTCGCATCCTGGGTGGGGCGCGGACTCCGAGTCACCGTGGACGTGACCGCCGAGGTGTAGGTTTCGGTCGTCGTGGCGGTCGCGGTGGTGGTCACCGTAGACGGGGGCGGGGGAGAAACGATGTCCTCCAACGCCGAACACGCACCCAGGGTCGAGACCGCAAACACCGCCACCGTCGACGCAACCACCGCACGACCGCTCCAGCCACTCTTCATTGAGATCATTTCCTCCGTAGTCTCAGCACCGGTTACCGTCCGGCGATTTCTCGGCTTCTCCGCCGTTCACATCTTCGAGGCGCACGACGGGCCGTTTGTTCCCGGGGCCCGATACTAATATTGCCCCCGCACCTCTTAATCTGCCCCCGAAAGGCCAACAGCATTGCAGATTTCACCGTTGCGCCTGGCCGCGCTGACCCTCACGTGGGCGACGCTGTGGTCGGGAGCCTTCGTGGCAATGAAGGTCGCCAGCGACCACGCCGGCGCGTACACGATCGTCGGCATCCGCTGCA
>DGYFR06203__coassemble_2229_pt1 | contig 11349 bp, 11 predicted proteins | sample DGYFR06203__metabat2_low_PE_009 | metagenome-assembled genome bin DGYFR06203 | reverse complement strand
GGGCGCGGCTGGCGGCCGACCCGAAGTTCCGCGCCGAGAACCTGATGATCGTCGACCTGCTGCGCAACGACCTCTCCATGGTCTGCGAGCCTGGCACCGTGGAGGTGCCCGCGCTCATGCCCGTCGAGTCGTACCCGAGCGTCCACCAGCTCGTCTCCACCGTCACGTGCCGCCTCGCCGCGGGGAAGACGGCCGTGGACGCGGTGCGGGCGACGTTTCCCGGTGGGTCGATGACGGGGGCACCGAAGATCCGCACCATGGAGATCATCGACCGCCTCGAGGCCGGGCCGCGCGGGATCTACTCCGGCGGCATCGGTTATTTCTCGCTCGACGGCGGCATGGACCTGTCGATGGTCATCCGCACGATCGTCGCCGACTCCGAGGGGTTGAGCTACGGCGTCGGCGGGGCGGTCATCGCGCTGTCGGACCCGGTGGCGGAGTACGAGGAGACGATCACCAAGTCCGCGCCCCTGCTGAACCTGCTGGGGCAGGAGTTCCCGCAGTGATCCACCGCTGGGACGGTGCCGCGCTGGTGGAGTGTGCGGACCCGGGCACCGAGCCGGACGTGGTGGACTCCTGGCTGGTGCAGGACGGTCACATGGCCCACCCGCACCTGCACGTCGCCCGCTTCGGGCACCCCGAGTTCATGGCCGCCGTGCCCGGGAGGGTGCCGTTCGAGGGGGCGTGGTTCCCGCGCGTGGAGAAGCACGGTCCGGAGCTCTACCTGCGGGTGCGCCCGGCCCCGCCCCTGCGGACGCAGACGGTGCTGTGGGTGCCGCCGACACCGGATCCGCGCCGCGAACCGCGGGTGAAGGGACCGGACCTGCGCGTGCTCGGTGAGCTGCGGGCGCTGGCGCAGATCCACGGGGCGGATGATGCGGTGCTGTGGACCGGCGACGGCCTGGTCGCGGAGGGCGCCAACTGCGCGCTGACCTGGTGGGAGGACGGACGGCTCATGTTCCCGGAGCATCCCCGCCAGCTGCCGTCGACGACCGTGCAGGCGACGCGGGAGGCCCTCAGCTTCACGGGCGCCCGGCCGATCACCGTCGACGAGCTGCTGACCTTCCCCGTGTGGGCGGGCAGCGCGCTGCACGGGTGGACCGAGGTGACGGGATGGGCAGAGCAGGTGGAGACGCCGATGAGCACCGCGCAGGTCAACACCCTGCTGCGGTGGGGCTGATCCTCACACCCGCCAGTCGCCCAAGGCGCCCTCCAGGGCACCGAGCGCGGCGTCGATGAGCGGCCAGCGCTGCTCCTCCGGGCACCCCGCCTCGACCCAGCGGCGCCCACCGGCCTCGAGGAAGCCGACCCAGCCCCACAATGCCCAGTGATGGCGGGCGAAGTCGCCGATGCCGGTGATCTCCTTGAGTTTCTCCACCAGCGCGGACGCGGCTTGTCGGCGGTGGGCGACCGCGGCCTCCGGCTCGCCGACCCCGGCGACGAGGGTGTGGTCGGCGGCCAGGGCGTCGAGGTAGCCCTGGAGCAGAAGGGAGACCCGGTCGCGGGTGGAGGGGGCGTGGGGGAGGGTGGCGTCGATGAGCGAGCGCAGCGAATCCTCCACGACGGCGGCGTACAGGCCGGCCTTGGAGGAGAAGTAGTGGAAGACGAGTGACTGCGAGCTGCCGGATGCCGCCGCGATCACCGGGACGGAGGCGTCGGGGTAGGAGGTGGTGGCGAAGTGTTCGCGCGCGGCGTCAAGGATGGCGGCGCGGCGTTCGGCGGTGCTCAGGCGTCTGCGGGTGCTCACGGTTGACAACCCTACCCGTTGTTGAGTTAAGGTCAATAACAGTTACTGACTCACACTCAATAGGAGTATTCAAGTGCTCGACCACGCCATCTTCTGGCACGTCTACCCCCTCGGCGCGACCGGCGCCCGCATCCGCGACTGGACCACCGAGGATGAAGGCCACCGCCTGCCGGACCTCATCCCCTGGCTCGACTACCTCATCGACCTCGGCTGCAACGGCCTGCTCCTCGCGCCCATCTTCGCCTCCGGCACCCACGGCTACGACACCCTCGACCACTTCCAGATCGACCCCCGCCTGGGCGACGACGCCGACTTCGACCGGCTAATGGCCGCCTGCCGGGAGCGCGGCATCGAGGTGGTCCTCGACGGCGTGTTCAACCACGTGGGCATCAACCACCCCATGGTCGCCGGTGACGGTCCCATCCGCCGCCTGGCCGACGGCAGCCCCGAGCCGTGGGAGGGCCACGGCGACCTGGCGCTGCTCAACCACGAGGATCCGCGCACCGAGGATCTCGTCGTCGACGTCATGAACCACTGGCTGGACCGCGGGATCGCCGGCTGGCGCCTCGACGTCGCCTACTCCGTGCCGGCGTGGTTCTGGGCGAAGGTGGTCGACCGCGTGCGTCAGGCGCACCCGGACGCCGTCTTCCTCGGCGAGATCATCCACGGCGACTACCTGGGGCTCGTGCACGACGGCCACCTGGACACCGTCACCCAGTACGAGCTGTGGAAGGCCATCTGGTCGTCCATCAAGGACGTCAACTTCTGGGAGGTCGAGCACGCCCTCGGCCGTCACAACGACTTCGTCGCGCAGGCCCCGATGCAGACCTTCGTGGGCAACCACGACGTCGACCGCATCGCCAGCGTCGCCGGCCCGTCCGGCGCGGCGCTCGCCGCCGTGCTGCTGCTCACCCTGCCCGGCATCCCGAGCATCTACTACGGCGACGAGCAGGCCTTCACCGGAGTCAAGGGCTCCGGGTTCTCCGCCGACGACCCCGTCCGCCCGCCGCTGCCCGCCACCCCGGAGGAACTCGCGCCGCTGGGGGAGTGGATGCACGCGCTGTACCGGGAGCTCATCGCCTCCCGACGCCGCCACCCCTGGCTCGTGGACGCGGGCGTCGAGATGCTCGAGACGGCCAACGAGTCCATCTCCTACGTCGTGCGCTCCGGCACGGAGTCCCTCTCGGTTCACCTGACCATCGAGCCGACCGCGACCGCGCGGCTGGAGTTCTCCGACGGGGAGACCGCGGAGTACGCCTGGTAAGGCCGGTCGTATTGACGACGTTCGCAATTACGACGTAGTACCATTTCCGCGACCTGGCCCTATAAGCGGGGGCTTGTGGGATTCCGGGTCGTAATTACGACGCTCGTCATAACGAATCGGAAAGACCCCCTGACCGTGCTAGTCAGGGGGTCCTCTCCGTCAGGTGGCAGCTAGCTCAGTGCGGGCTCGTCGACTTTGGAGGCGACGGGCGCCTGCTCCGCGACGATCTCGGCCTGGGCCGGGGAGCGCGGGATCAGGGCGGTGGCGACGGCACCGACGAGGGCGGCACCGGCGAAGATCCAGAAGGAGGCGGTGGGGCCGAGGCCCGCGCCGATGATGAGGCCACCGATGGCCGGTCCGGCGATGCCGCCGAGGCGACCGAAGCCGGCGACCCAGGAGACACCGGCCGCACGGGAGGCGGTGCCGTAGTAGTTGGCGGACAGGCCGTAGGTGAGGACCTGGGTGCCGATGACACCGATGCCGGCGGCGACGATGAAGGGGTACATCGGGGCGACGGAGGTGAACATCGGGAGGATGGCCAGGGACACGGCGGCCAGGGCGAAGGTGGAGGTGATGACGGCCTTGGCACCGATCTTGTCGGCGATCCAGGAGGCGGTCAGGCCACCGACGACGGCACCACCGTTGAGGAACAGCAGGGAGTAGAGGGAGTCGTGGGCGGAGGCGCCGTTGGACTGCATGATCTTCGGCAGCCAGGTGTTGAGGCCGTAGGTGGAGAGCAGGCCGATGAAGGACATGGCGCCGATGAGGATGGTGCCCGGAAGGTAGGAGCGGGAGAAGATGCCGGCGAAACCGGTCTTCTCGACGTCGCGCTTGGCCTCGGCGGCTGGGACGGCGACTGCGGGGGTGTCGAGGAAGGTGCCCTCGGGCAGGCCGTGGCGGACGCAGACGGCGCGGGCGTCGGCCTTACGGCCGCGGGCGACGAGCCAGCGCGGGGACTCCGGCAGGGCGAACCAGGCGAGGGGCAGCAGGAAGAGCAGCGGGGAGGCGCCGATCATGAACAGGCCGCGCCAGCCGATGGCATCCTCGAGGGTGAGGGCGAACAGGGAGGCCATGACGCCGCCGGCGGGGACACCGGAGTAGACGATCGCGTTGAAGAGGTTGCGGCGGTTGGCGGGGGCGAACTCCGCGATGATGGCGCCGCCGGTGGCGACGATCATGCCGACGCCGAGGCCGGTGACGAAGCGCAGGAAGCCGAACATGAAGATCGAGGTCGACAGGGCTGTGAGGCCCATGCCGATGGAGAACCACGCGATGGCGGTGAGCATGACCTTGCGGCGGCCGACGCGGTCGCCGACGGCTCCGGCGGACAGGGCACCGATGAGGACGCCGATCATGGCCCAGGAGCCCAGGGTGCCGGCGACGGCGGGGGAGAGCTGGCCGATGTGGGACGGGTCGTCGAGAAGCGTGGAGAGGACGGCGCCGTAGATGACGAGGTCGTAGCCGTCGAAGAGGATGGAGATGCCGACAACGGCGAGGATGAGGTACACCGTGCGGCGGTGTGCCGGCGATGCCCAGGTGGCCGGGGAGGTTGTGGTGTTCACTTTCGGGTCCTTCTGTAGTCCGGAAACTCTCTGTGACTCTGTGACGGAGAGGATGACCGAACTGTAGAAGTGTTGCAGTTCACAAAATACTAGGACCGACCCTAGTGATCTCTCAGGGGTTCATGTCCACGTTCCCAGGTGTGAACTGGGGCGATGCAGGTGGGGTATGGAATCCATACATTTCCCCGGGTCGGGTAGCCGGAATCGACGACACCCCCGTTCAGGGTGAACGGGGGTGCGGAGTGCGAACGGCTACTCGGCCGATTCGGGATCCGGGGTCTCGCGGCCCTCGGCCAGCGCGGTGCGGGCGGCACGCAGCCACTCGGGCTGATCGGCCAGGAGTGCCTTGATGTCCTCGGTGGTCAGGGGCTTGTCCATGTCGTTGCGCTTGAGGGCGGCGATGGTGATGCCCAGCTTCTGGGCGACGACCGGGCGCGGGTGCGGGCCGGTGCGGCGCAGCTCGGCGAGCCACTCCGGCGGGTTCTCCACCATCTGCTTGAGCTCGGCGTGGGTCACGGCGCCGGCCCGGAACTCCTCCGGCGTGGCGGGCAGGTAGATGCCGAGCTTCTTCGCCGCGGTCTGCGGCTTCATGGCTCGGCCGGACGGCTGACGTGCGGAGTCTTCATTCACGCCCCCAACGGTAGCATTACCCCCATGCGCCTGAGCTTCGTCACCGGCACCGAACCCGACAAGTGGTTCACCCGCTTCCGCGACCGCACCACGCACCGTCTGTCCGTGACGGATTCGGCCGATCCGCTCGCCGAGCTTCTCGACGCCCGCGTCGACCTCGCCCTCGTCCGGCTTCCCGACGCCCGGGTCACCGCCGACCACCACGTCGTCGTCCTCTACGACGAGGCCCCGGGCATCGCGGTGCCGAAGGATCACGAGCTCACCCTGCTCGACACGATCGGGCCGGAGGAAATCGAGGGAGAGATCGTCAACTACGCCACCCCGGGGTCCGGCGAGGTCGACGTCGAGGAAGTGCGCGCCGGGCTGCAGGTGGTGGCCGCGAACGTCGGTGTGCTCATCGCCCCGCGCCCCCTCATCAAGGTGCTGTCCCGCCGGCAGATCGAGCACCGCGACTACACGGGGGACGTCCCCGGCACGGAGATCGCCCTCGTGTGGCGCAGGGACGACGATTCGGAGGCTATCCAGGACTTCGTCGGCATCGCCAAGGGGCGCACGCCGAACTCCTCCCGGCAGGCGGCCCCGAAGCGCAGCGCGCGGGAGAAGGCGCTGGCGAAGCAGCAGCGCCGCGCGGAGAAGAAGCCGCAGCCGGCGAAGAAGCAGCGGCCCCGGCGGCGTCGATAAGCATGAAGCCTCAGGTGAAGGTGTAGACAACGTCACCAAGATTTAAACTTTCACCCATGTAATTTCCACCTGACCGCGTTAGATTCGGGGCAACCGGGCGGCACAACGTACCAGCCCTCACCCGCCACCCGGCCCGCGTCCGTCGCGCTGGTACCGGCACGGCGGGAGGCGCCACCAAGGATCGACTGGAGAGCTGGGGAACCGGGTACCCGGATCCCCGGCACCTGGGGAGCCTGCCATGACCGAGCCGATCACCACCCACCTTCCCGCGCACGAGCTGGACACGCGCCGGGACGTCATCACCCGCACCTACGTCATCGACACCTCCGTGCTGCTGTCCGATCCCTGGGCACTGCGCAAGTTCGCGGAGCATGAGGTCGTCCTGCCGGTGGTGGTGATCACGGAGCTAGAGGCCAAGCGTCACCACCCGGAGCTCGGCTGGTTCGCCCGCCAGGCCCTGCGGATGCTCGAGGACCTGCGCTCCACGTACGAGCACCTTGACCAGCCGGTGCCCGTCAACGTCGACGGCGGCACCCTCCGCGTCGAGCTCAACCACCAGGACCAGTCGCAGCTGCCGTCCGCCTTCCGGGGCACCGAGGGCGATCACCGCATCCTCGCCTGCGCGCTCAACCTGCAGCGCGAGGGGCATGACACGACGCTGGTCACCAAGGACGTGCCGCTGCGCGTCAAGGCCGGCGCCGTGGGCCTGCACGCGGACGAGTACCACGCGCAGGACGTCGTGCTCACCGGTTACACGGGCATGGCCACCGTCCACACCGACGCCGACACCGTCGACCGTCTCTACCGGGAGGGCGAGGTCACGCTCGACGACGCCGCCACCACCGACGCCGGGGACTTCGTCGCCGAGTTGCCCGTCCACTGCGGCATCACGCTGACCACCTCCACCCAGTCGGCGCTGGGCCGTCTCACTGCCGACGGCGCGATCCGCCTCGTCCGCGGCGACCAGCACGCCTTCGGGCTGCAGGGGCGCTCCGCGGAGCAGCGTATCGCCCTCGACCTGCTGCTGGACAACCACGTCGGCATCGTCTCCATCGGCGGCCGCGCGGGCACCGGCAAGTCGGCGCTGGCGCTGTGCGCCGGGCTGGAGGCCGTGCTCGAGCGCAACGAGCACCGCCGCATCGTCGTCTTCCGCCCCCTCTACGCCGTCGGCGGGCAGAACCTCGGCTACCTCCCCGGCTCGGAGACCGAGAAGATGAACCCGTGGGCGCAGGCCGTGTTCGACACTCTCGACGGGCTGGTCTCCGACAACGTCATGGAGGAGATCCAGGCGCGTGACCTCATCGAGGTCCTCCCGCTCACCCACATCCGCGGCCGCTCGCTGCACGACTCCTTCGTCATCGTCGACGAGGCGCAGTCGCTGGAGCGCAACGTGCTGCTCACCGTGCTTTCGCGACTGGGCCGCGGCTCCCGCGTCGTGCTCACCCACGACGTCGCCCAGCGCGACAACCTGCGCGTCGGACGCCACGACGGCGTGCAGGCGGTGATCGAGAAGCTCAAGGACCACGAGCTCTTCGCCCACATCACCCTGCAGCGCTCCGAGCGTTCCGCCATCGCGGAACTGGTCACCGACCTGCTCGAGGACGGGCAGTAACCCGAACCGGGCACCGGGCCCGCGGACGTCTTCCGTTTGCGGGCCCTCGCTGACGTGGGAGACAATATCCGGCATGGCTGACGCGACCTTCACGCTCCGACCCATCCGTCCTGAGGACTACCCTCAGGTCCGGTCCATCTACGAGATGGGACTCGAATCCGGGCACGCCACGTACGAGACGAAGGCGCCCACGTGGGAGCAGTTCTCCCGCGCCAAGATCCTCGAGACCGTGTTCGTGGCCGTCGACAAGGAGGACCCGGAGAAGCTCCTCGGCTGGGTCGCCGCCGCCCCCATCTCCTCCCGCTCCGTGTTCCACGGCGTGGTGGAGAACTCCATCTACATCCACCCCGACGCCGCCGGCCGGGGTGTCGCGGGCGCGCTGCTGGACAAGCTCATCGAGGTGTGCCAGTCCCTGCACAAGTGGGGTATCCACGCGTGGGTGTTCCCGGAGAACGAGGGGTCGGCGGGGCTGCACAGGTCGCGCGGCTTCGAGAAGGTGGGCACCTTCCGCCACCTGGCGAAGATGACCTACGGTGAGCTCGCCGGCCAGTGGCGCGACACCGACGTCTACGAGAAGCTGCTGCCCAAGCCGGGCGAGTAGGTGACCGGGCCCCGTGGGCCGTGGGCGTCCCCGTTGCGATGCGCCCCGGCTCCAGGTCGGCCACTTCCGCGGCGTCGGTCTCGGAGGTGCGGAAGTGGTGGGTGGCGGGCCGGTTGTGCAGCGTGGCTGTCACGACGATCCGCTTATCGACGCCCCGTCCTCCCCGTTGTCCTCCAGCGTCCAGCCCTCCGGTGCTGCGGTGCCGAGGGTGAAGGCGGCGACGGCGGCGACGGCCAGCAGGACCTTGGAGCGCATGGGCTACTCGATCGTCTCCTTGAGTTTGTCCTCCCGCACAGGCAGGAGCAGCAGCAGGGCGAAGACTGTGAGCGGCACCATGAGCAGGAAGACGGGGGTGAGGCCGTCATTGTAACTGGCGAGGATGACCTCGCGGATGGTTTCGGGCAGCTGGACGACGCTCGCCGGGGTCAGCGAGTTCGCGGCGCCGCCGCCCTCGGAGAAGGCCTCCGCGTAGGCCTCACCCTGGGGGCCCATCGTGGCGAACGTCTCCGGCAGTCGCTCGGAGAGGTTGCCCTGCAGGTTGTGGATGAACATGGAGCCCACCAGTGAGGCGCCGAGGGAGGAGCCGATCTGGCGGAAGAAGTTGTTCGACGCGGTGGCGGTGCCCACCATGGCGATGGGGAAGGAGTTCTGGACGATGAGCACGAGCACCTGCATGACCAGGCCGAGTCCGAAGCCGAACACGAAGAAGAGCACACCGAGCTGCACGAGGGTGGTCTCCACGGTGAGGCGGGAGAGCAGGAACAGCGCCAGGGAGATGACGGCCATGCCCGCGATCGGGTACCACTTGTAGTTTCCGTGGCGGGAGATGAGCGCGCCGGAGACCGAGGAGGTGCCGATCATGCCGACCATCATGGGGATCATCATGAGGCCCGCGTTGGTGGGGGTCAGCGTGTGCACCATCTGCAGGTAGGTGGGGAGGTAGCCGAGGGCGCCGATCATGGCCAGGCCCATGACGGTGCCGGCCGCAGTGGTGAGCACCATGTTGCGGTTGCGGAACAGCTCCATGGGGATGAGCGGGTTCGTGGCGCGCAGTTCCACCACGACGAAGAGGGCGGCACCGATGACGGTCGTGGCGATGAGGGAGAGGATGATCGGGTGGCCCCACGGGTACTCGAGCCCGCCCCACGTCGTGAAGAGCACGAGCGACGCCGTGGTGACGGTGAGCAGGAGGGTGCCCAGCCAGTCGAATCGGCCGGTGGCGCGGCCGCGGCGCAGGCGCAGGACGAGCAGGGAGGTGGTGAAGGCGAGGATGCCCAGCGGGATGTTGATCCACAGGCCCCAACGCCAGCCGGGGCCGTCGGTGAACCAGCCGCCGAGCACCGGGCCGAGCACGGAGCTGAGACCGAAGGTGGCGCCCATGATGCCCATGAACTTTCCGCGCTCGCGGGCGGAGACGACCTCCGCGACGATGGCCTGCGAGGTGACCATCATGCCGCCGGCGCCGAAGCCCTGGATGGCGCGCGCCAGGATGAGCACCTCCATCGACTGGGCGAAGCCGCCGAGGGTGGATCCGACGATGAAGGTGGCGATGCCGAAGAGGTAGAGCCACTTGCGGCCCACCATGTCGCCGATCTTGCCGAAGATGGGCATGGCGATGGTCATGGTCACCATGAAGCCGGAGATGAGCCAGCTCATGTGGTTGACGCCGCCGAGTTCGCCGACGATGGTCGGCATGGCGGTGGAGAAGATCATCTGCCCCAGCGAGCTCATGAGCATGGTGGTGAGCAGCGCGGCGAAGATCAGCCCGAGGCGGGGTGCCTGGGCCGGGGCCTGGATGGCAGGCGGGGTGGTGGTCACCATGTCAGCTCCTTCGTCAGGGTGGTGAGGATCGCGCCGGTCTCCGGCAGGGTCGTGTCGCTGTCCGGGCAGTGGGTGAGGCGGTGCATGTGCATCCACACGGATTCGCGGATGAGTCCCGCGATCATCGCCGCCTCGACGGGCAGGGGGTGGTCGGGGAGTCGGCGGTCCCCGGGGTGTTGTTCGAGATGCTTGACGACGAGCCCGTGCATGAGCGTCAACTGCTCCCGGAACCGGTTGATCGACATGAGCGCCACGGAGGGTTCGGCGGAGACGATGCGGTGCCGGCGCTGGCGGACGGTGGCGATGTGCGCGGCGTCGATACCCGCCTCGATGTCCTCGATCTCGGCCTCCTCGTGGGTGGCGGCGATGTGGACGAGGGCGGACCTCACCAGGTTGTCCGAGGGAGTCCCGATGAACTCCGCCTGCCGCGCCTCGTTGAGGGCGAGCGGGGGAGCACCGAGGATGGCCTCGTCCTTGGACTCCATGTAGTTGAAGAAGGTGCGCCGGGAGATCTCGGCGTCGCGGCAGATGTCCTCGACGGTGACGTGGTCGAAGCCGTGCTTCTCGACGAGCGCGGTCGCCGCATCCTCGATCCGGCGGCGGGTGGCCAGTCGTTTGCGTTCGCGCAGGGGGGTGGTGTCGTTCACGCCGTGCAACTTTATACCGGGTGCACGTTTGCACTCAAGTGCAGATCTTTCTTGCGGTAGTCTCGTGGGCAATGATTCTCCGCCGACTACGCCGCTTCCGTGACCGGAACCGCCCCGACCTGCACTTCCCCGGACTCACCAGGGGCCAGGCCGGGGAACTGCGTGCGGCGCTGCGCCGCTCCCTCGCCGAGAAGGGTGCGACCGTGCGGTACGACGGGCGGCACGCCATCATCCAGCACCCGCGCCAGGGCCGGGTCACCGTCAACCTGGAGAACCTCATCGGCGACGTCGCCGCCTCCCAGCACCCCAAGGCCCCGCGCTCCATGGCCCGCGCCTTCGTCTCCTCCGTGCTCGGCGGGGAGCCCTCCGACACCCTCACCACCGCCGATCTCTACGCCGGGTTGCGCCTGCGCGTGGCCCCCACCACCCACCTCGTGCCCGAGGAGGAGGAGATCATCACCTCCGCCACCCTGCACGGCTTCACCGACGACACGGTGGTCACCCTCGTCCTCGACACCGAGCACACCATCCAGACGATGCCGCTGGACCGGCTGCGGGAGCACGACGACGTCGACACGCTCGTGCGCGCCGCCCGCAACAACCTGCGCACCGAACTGCTCGGCATCGACCCCCACGCCCAGCTCCACCCCGGCTCCGAGGACCATCCCGGAGCCCGCTTCCGTTCCTTCGAGTCCGGCAGCTACTACATGGCCACCGGCCCCGTGCTCTTCCCCGAGCTGCTCGACGCCTGGGCCCCCGACCTCGACCACTCCCGCGGCATCCT
>DGYFR06203__coassemble_2221_pt1 | contig 11419 bp, 7 predicted proteins | sample DGYFR06203__metabat2_low_PE_009 | metagenome-assembled genome bin DGYFR06203 | reverse complement strand
CGCTGCGTCCGCCCGTGGAACGAGTGGCTGGCCGTCTGGGGTTACGACATCACCAAGGAGCCCCCGAAGCTCGACGAGGAGGAGGCCAAGCGCATCGTCCGCAAGCTGGTCGGCATCCCGGACCTCGAGCTGGAGATCACCGGCTACTCCCTGTGGGGCAACAACGAGCAGTGGGCCACCCACATGCAGAACGGCCGCGTCTTCATCGCCGGCGACGCCGCCCACCGCCACCCGCCGAGCCACGGCCTGGGTTCCAACACCTCCATCCAGGACTCCTACAACCTGGCGTGGAAGCTGGCCGCCGTGCTCAAGGGCCAGGCCGGGGAGGACCTCCTGGAGACCTACTCGGTGGAGCGGGCGCCGATCGCCAAGCAGATCGTCACCCGCGCCAACAACTCCTCCCGCGAGTACCAGCCCATCTTCGACGCCCTCGGTGTCTCCGACGCCACGACCGACGAGGAGTTCACCGAGAAGCTCAAGCTGCGCAAGGAGGCCACCCCCGAAGGTGCCGAGCGCCGCAAGGCCCTCCGCCAGGCCCTCGACAACAAGGACTTCGAGTTCAACGCCCAGGGCACCGAGATCGGCCAGTTCTACCAGTCCACCGCCGTCGTCTGCGACGGCCTGGGCCGCCCCGAGGTCACCGAGGACCCCATGCTCCACCACCAGAAGTCCACCTACCCCGGCCTGCGCCTGCCGCACGCCTGGATCGGCGACACCCTCAACAAGCAGTCCACCCACGACATCGCCACCGGCACCGGCTTCACCCTGTTCACCGGCATCAACGGCAAGCCCTGGGCCGACGCCTCCCAGCGCGTCGCCCGCGCCCTCGACATCGAGCTCAAGGCCGTCGTCATCGGCGAGGGCCTCGAGCACCAGGACCTCTACGGCGACTGGCTGCGCCAGCGCGAGGTCGAGGAGGACGGCGTCATCCTCGTCCGCCCCGACAAGCACATCGCCTGGCGCTCCCACCGCATGGTCGAGGACCCTCGCCACGCCCTGACCGCGGTGCTCTCCTCGATCCTCTCCCGCGGCGGCAACGACAACGCCGAGGAGGTCGCCCGCCTCATGGCCGCCGCCAAGGTCGCCGTCGGATAGCCGCTCACAGTTTCGTGAGGACACCTGCCTGCAGCTCCAGGCGGGTGTCGATGCCCAGCCGGTCGAGGAACACCTCGTCGTGGCTGACCACCACCACCCCGCCGCGGTAGTTCTCCAGGGCACCCACCATTTCATCGATGCTCTTCAGGTCGAGGTTGTTGGTGGGCTCATCCAGGATGAGCAGCTGATGCGCCGGCTCCGCGAGCAGCAGCCGGGCCAGGGCCGCCCGGAACCGTTCCCCACCGGAGAGATCGCCGATCCTCCGGTGGACGTCGTCACCGGTCAGCAGGAAACGCGCGAGGTCGGCCCGGACCTGCTGCGGGTCGGCCGTCGGGGCGGCCTCCCGGACACTGGTGAAGACCTCCTGCCCGTCGTCGACATGATCCAGGCGCTGGGGGAGGTAGCCGACACGCCCGGTGTGGGCGACCAGCCGGCACCCCTCCCCCACCTCCCGGAACAGCGTCTCCAGCAGCCGGGTCTTCCCCGCTCCGTTCCTTCCGGTGAGCGCCACCCGTTCCGGGCCCTGCATGACGTGGACCGTCCCGTCGGGGTTGTGGAAGTCCAGCAGACGGCGACCGGCGGGGACGTCCGGGGCCGGGAGCGCGATACGTATGCGGTCCTCCTTTCTCACGCGCGACTCCTGTTCGCGGAGTTTCCGTTCCGCGTCCTCGACGGCTCTGCCCAGGTCATCGCGCAGCTTCCCGGCGGACACCTGGGCCTCGGCCTTCCGCAGGTTCATGATGATCTTGGGGCGCCGCTTGTTGAGGGAGTCGGTCCGGGCGTAGGAACGCCGCCGGGCCAGCTTCGTCTCGGCCTCCACACGCTGCCGTTTCTCCACCTTGAGCGCCTGTTCGGCGGTCCGCACAGCCTGTTCGGCGGCGGCCTGTTCACGGGCCAGCTGCTCCTGGTGGAGGCTGTAGGGCCCACCGAAGACCGTCAGCCTGCGATCGCGGAGTTCGACGGTGGCATCCATCTGCTCCAGCAGTTCGACGTCATGACTGACGACGATGAGCGTGCCCCGCCACCCGGCGACGAGGTCCCGCAACCGGGCCCGCGCCTCGCGGTCGAGGTTGTTGGTGGGTTCGTCGAGAAGCGCGACGGGCACGTTGCTCAGCTGGATGCCGATGAGGGCGGTGAGCACCGTCTCCCCGCCGGAGAGCGTGCCGACGGGCCGGTCCAGACCGATGCTCCGAAGCCCGGCCTGGTCGAGCAGCGCGCGTGAACGGGCCTCGATGTCCCAGTCATCGCCGAGGACGGTGAAGTGCCGGGGATCCGGGTCGCCGGACTCGATGGCGGCCAGCGCCGCGAGCTTCGCCCGGACACCGAGCAGTTCCGCGACGCTCATCCCCGACTCCAGGGTGAGCTGCTGGGGAAGATGGGCGACGTCGCCGGTGCGGGTGAGGGTGCCGGAGGTCGGCGCGAGCTCCCCCGTGATGAGGCGGAGGACCGTGGATTTCCCGGCCCCGTTGTCGCCGATGAGTCCGGTACGGCCGGTGGAGAACACGGCGTCAGTGTGGTCGAGGACGACAGTTCCGTCCGGCCAGGCGAAGGTGACGCCGGAAAAAATGAGGGGATGTGACATGAGGGGCTCCTGCGAGGTTCAGCGGTGCGCTGACGGAGCCCCGGGAAGGGTGCTACGACGTCAACGCGCGGATGTGCGGCGAACAGTCGCGGATGAGCACGGCCTCTCCGATCCTCGGGAACATGTACCCCGGGCACATTAACAGGTCAGACGTCGGAGGGGAAGACCCCCGGTCCGGTCAGCCCCACCTCCCCACGGCCACCGAGGAGATCAGCCCCACGACCAGCAGCCACACCCCGATCGCCAGGGCGAGCAACCACACGAACCCCGCCGCCGATCCCGCCGCGCCGAGCCAGAGGAACCAGCGGGGGAGGACGAGGGCGGGGCGTCGGCAAGCGAAGGCGACCGTGGCCACCAGGGCCAGGGGTGCGGACAGCACGGCGATGGTGACCAGCGCCATGCCCAGGCCGACGCCGAGCCACAGCAGCCCGACGCCCGCCGCGCCGACGACGAGGACGACCGCCCACAAACGGAGGGCGATGGGGCCGGTGAGGCGTCGGGTATCCATGGAAATAACGGTAGTCTCTGAAGACATGAAGACTGTGAATGTAAATCAGGTCCCGGCCGACGCCCAGTTCATCGACGTCCGCGAGCCCGACGAGTACGCGGAGGTCCACGCCGTCGGCACCACCTCCATCCCGCTGTCCGAGTTCGCGGCGCGCGTCGACGAGCTCGACACCTCCCGCGACATCTACCTCATCTGCCGCTCGGGCAACCGCTCCGGCAAGGCGTGCACCTTCCTCAAGGAGAACCACGACATCGAGGCCATCAACGTGGAGGGCGGCACCCTGGAGTGGGTCGCGCAGAACCTGCCCACCGAATAGTTGGCCGCGTCCCATGATTTAACAACGCTACCGTAGGTGGCATACCATCGGTGGTATGTCGCAATCAGTTGATTCCCCCACGACGGGTGGCGTACCCGCCACCCTGCTCGAATCCCCCAGCTTCCAGCTGGAACGCCTCCGCCGCCGCACCCGGGACGAAGTGGAGGCTGCCCTCGGCGCGCGCGGCACCACCATGCGCGGCTACTGGGTCCTCACCTGCCTCGTCGAACGCGACGCCTCCTCCCAGGCCTCCCTCTCCGAAACCCTCGCCATCGACGCCTCCGACATGGTCCGCCTCATCGACGGCCTCGAGGCCCAGGGCTGGGCCAGGCGCGAACGCGACCCCAAGGACCGCCGCCGCCAGATCGTCACCTCCACGAAGAAGGGCACCAAGGCCCAGGCCGAACTCGCCCAGCTCGTCACCGACGCCGAAGCCGCCGCCCTCGACGAATCGACCGGTAAGCAGCTCAAGCACCTGCGCAAACTCACCAAGGCCGTCCTCGTCTCCGACCTCGAACCCGACGAAACCAAGGGGGACTAGGACTTGTCCCTTCACCAGGTCCCCCGCCAATTCCTCCGCGCGGGCGACGCCCCCGCCAAACGCACCCTCTACGACATCCTCGCCGCCACCGCCGCCGCCCACCCCGAGGCCGCCGCCATCGACGACGGCGAGATCCTCACCTACGCCGAACTCATCGACGAAGTCCACGGGCTGGCCGCCGAACTGCACGCCAACGGCATCCGCCGCGGCGACCGCATCGGCATCCGCATGACCTCCGGATCCCGTGACCTCTACATCGCCATCCTCGCCACCATCGCCGCCGGCGCCGCCTACGTCCCCGTCGACGCCGACGACCCCGACGAACGCGCCGACATGGTCTTCTCCGAAGGGAAGATCAACGGCGTCTTCACCGACGAGGGCTTCCGCATGCTATCGCCGCGCGCGGGCGGCGACAAACATCGCCCGCGTCTCGACGACACCGCCTGGATCATCTTCACCTCCGGATCCACCGGCAAGCCGAAGGGCGTGGCCGTCTCCCACCGTTCGGCGGCCGCCTTCGTCGACGCGGAGGCCCAGATGTTCCTGGTCAACTCCCCCGGCGGCCCCCTCGGACCCGAGGACCGCGTCCTGGCCGGCCTGTCCGTCGCCTTCGACGCGTCGTGTGAGGAGATGTGGCTCGCGTGGCGGCACGGTGCCTGCCTGGTGCCCGCCCCGCGTTCCCTGGTGCGCTCCGGCATGGACCTGGGCCCCTGGCTCATCCGTCGCGACATCACGGTGGTCTCCACTGTGCCCACCCTCGCCGGCCTGTGGCCCGCCGAGGCGCTGGACAACATCCGCCTGCTCATCGTCGGCGGTGAGGCCTGCTCCCAGGAGCTCGTCGAGCGCCTCGCCACCGACGACCGCGAGATGTGGAACACCTACGGCCCCACCGAGGCCACCGTCGTCGCCTCCGCGACGCAGCTGCACCCCGGCCAGCCGGTGGGCATCGGCCTGCCGTTGGCGGGCTGGGACCTCATCGTCGTCGACTCCGAGGAGAAGCCGGTCGCCGTCGGCGAGGTCGGCGAGCTCGTCATCGGCGGCGTCGGCCTGGCCCGCTACCTCGATCCGGTGAAGGACGCCGAGAAGTACGCCCCCATGCCGTCCGTCGGGTGGGCGCGCGCGTATCGGTCGGGCGATCACGTCCGCCTCGAGGAGGACGGCCTCTATTTCGTCGGTCGTGTCGACGACCAGGTGAAGATCGGTGGCCGCCGCATCGAGCTCGGTGAGGTGGAGGCGAATGTCGCCGCCCTGCCGAACGTGTACAACTCGGCTGTCGCGGTGCAGAAGACGGGTGCGAACCAGTCGGTGCTCGTCGGTTATGTCTCCCTCGATGACCCGGAGGCCGGTTTCGATCACGACGCCGCCCACGAGCGTCTCGCGGAGACCATGCCCGCCGCCCTCGTCCCGCGTATCTGCGTCATGGAGGAGCTGCCGGTGCGGACCTCCGGCAAGGTCGACAAGGCCGCGCTGCCCTGGCCGCTGCCGGGCGTCGGCGTCGAGGCCACCGACCTCTCCCCCACCGAGGCGTGGCTGGCCGAACTGTGGGTCGATGTCCTGGGCACGTCCGTCCAGGATTCCGACGCCGACTTCTTCTCCCTCGGCGGCACCTCCCTGGCCGCCGCCACCCTCGTGGGCCGCATCCGCGAACAGGTACCCACCGTCGCGGTCCGCGATCTCTACGACCATCCCCGTCTGGGGTCGCTGGCGGAGGCCGTGGAGACCATCGCGCGGAAGTCCGGGGTGTCGCTTGACGACGCCACCCCCACCGAACCCCGCACCGTCCGCCCGGTCGGCCCGGGTACCCGCCTCGCGCAGCTGCTCATCCAGATCCCGATGATGACGCTGCAGGCCACGACGTGGCTCGGCTGGATCCTCCTGGGCGGCAACCTGGCACACCTCGCCGGCCTGCCGTGGGCCGTCCACGTCTCCTGGTGGCTGGTGGCCGTGCTGCTGCTCGTCTTCGGCTCCCCGCTGGGCCGCCTGCCCCTCGGCGGGCTCGGCGCGCGCCTGCTCACCGCCGGCATCCAGCCCGGTGAATACCCGCGCGGCGGCGCCACGCACCTGCGCATCTGGGCCGCCGAACGGTGGGCGGACGCCTCCGGTTCGCAGTCCATCTCGGGTGCGACGTGGGTGAACTACTACGCGCGCGCCCTCGGCGTGAAGGTCGGCCGCGGCGTCGATCTGCATTCCCTGCCGCCCATCACGGGCCTGCTCACCCTCGGCGACCACTGTTCGATCGAGCCGGAGGTCGACATGTCGGGCTACTGGGTCGACGGTGACATCCTGCGTGTCGGTGCCATCGAGGTGCACCGCGAGGCCCGCGTCGGTGCCCGCTCCACCCTGCTGCCCGGCACGGTCGTCGGTGCCGACGCCCACGTCGAGGCCGGCTCCACCGTCACCGGCGACCGCACCATCAAGCCGGGTTCCCGCTGGTCGGGCTCGCCCGCGTCGAAGGTGGGTCGGTCGAAGCACCGCTTCCCGGACGAGCATCCGCCGCGTCGTTCCCGCTGGGTGCCCATCTACGGCCTCACGTCGGTGGCTCTGAGTCTGCAGCCGCTCGCGGCGCTGGCCCTGGCCGCGGTCGTCGTCCTCCTGCTTATCGACGCCACCGGCGGCAACCCCCTCCTCGGAGGCCTCGTCTTCGCCCCGCTGGGCGGCCTCGTCGCGTTCACCTTCTACATGGCGTCCACGTGGATCGGCGTGCGCCTCCTGCAGGTCGGCCTGCAGCCGGGTGTCTACCCGGTGCGCTCCCTGCGCGGCTGGCAGCTGTGGACCATCGAACGACTCATGGACGACGCCCGGACCTATCTCTTCCCCCTCTACGCCGGGCAGCTCACGCCGCTGTGGCTGCGCAGCCTCGGCGCGAGGATCGGCAGGAACGTCGAGGTGTCGACCGCCGTCATGGTGCCCAAGCTCACCGACGTCCGCGAAGGTGCCTTCCTCGCCGACGACACCCTCGTCGGTGGTTACGAGCTCGGCGGTGGCTGGATGCTCACGGGTGAGACGCGCGTCGGTAAGCGTTCCTTCGTCGGCAACTCGGGCATCACCGGCCCGGGCCGCAAGCTGCCGAAGAACTCACTGGTGGCCGTCCTGTCGTCCACCCCGAAGAAGGCGAAGGCTAACACCAACTGGTGGGGTTCCCCGCCGGAGCGCATGCGCCGCGTCCACGTCGATGTCGACGGTGGCGAGGCCCTCACCTACAACCCGGGTGTCAAGGTGAAGTTCTTCCGCGGTTTCATCGAGACGATGCGTCTGCTCGCCCCTATGACGTCGGCGATGCTGCTGGCCGGTGTCGTCGGCACCCTGTACTGGCTGATCGTCACCTACGGTGTGTTCCTCGCCTGGCTGCTCGGTGGCCTGGTGCTCATGGCCGCCGGCGTCATCGCCATGGCGATCACGGTGATGGTGAAGTGGTTCTGCGTCGGTCGGCACAAGCCGGGCGACCACCCGCTGTGGAGTGAGTTCGTGTGGCTCAACGAGCTGCAGGACGCATTCGTCGAAGCAGTCGCCGGCCCGTGGTTCCTCGTTCCCGCTCTGGGCACCGGTGAGCTCAACATGGCGCTGCGCGCGCTCGGCGCGAAGATCGGCCGCGGCGCGTGGATCGAGTCCTACTGGTTCCCGGAGACGGACCTGTGCATCGTCGGCCGCGGCGCCACCGTCGGCCCGGGCACGGTCGTGCAGACGCATCTGTTCCAGGACCGCGTCATGAGCCTGGACGCCGTCACCATCGCCGACGGTGCGACCCTCGCCGCCCACTCGGTGGCCCTCCCCGCCGCGGTGCTCGGCGCCGGAGCCACGGTCGGCCCCGGCTCCCTCGTCATGCGCGGCGATCAGGTTCCGGCGTCGACGGTGTGGCAGGGCAACCCGATCGAGCCCTGGAAACGCGGATAGTTCTACGACGCTGGCGTCTCGCCTTTCTCGACCGTCTGCAACAGGGTGCGGAGCATCGTCGGGAAGATCAGTGCGTGGAACGGGAGGACGGCCCACCAGTACAGGCGTCCGCGTGCACCGCGCGGGATGAAAACGGCCCGCTGAGTGTAGGTGGATCCCGTTCCGCGCTCGGCGACCTCGAGAACGAGCCACGCACGCCCGTGAAGCTTCATCTCCGCCGACAACACGAGTCTGTGCGGCGGTTCGAGGGCGGTGACCCGCCACCAGTCCACACGGTCACCCACCGCAAGGCGCCGGGGATCGCGGCGGCTGGACATCCCCGGGCCCCCGACGACGCGATCGATGATGCCGCGGATACGCCACAACACCGGGGCGGAGAACCACCCGGTCCGACCTCCGATGCTCTCCACCACCCGCCAGACCTCCTCTGCCGGGTGCTCTGACTCACCGGTGCGGACATCCTCCAGAACGGTCTCGCCCGCCCATTCCGGGTCCGTGGGCAGGCTGCCGGCAGCATCGCGGGGCAGGGTCCAACTCCTGTCCCAGGATGTGGGGACGCCGCGGTCGTGCTCGGCTCGGGCGGCCAAATCGACCGCAGCGGGATAATCGATGAGCCCGCCCGGCGGGTCAGGGATGATGTCCTCGATGTCGTGGTTCTCGGTGACGGCATCCTCCGCCATCGACTGGGCGAGGGGAATCGCGAGGCCTGCAGGTACAGGAGTGACCAACCCGATCCAGTGGCCGGACAGTGTGTCCATCGGGAGTGGAACGGGTACCGCCCCTATCCGTCGCCTGAGCCCGTGGTGGCGTCCGTAAAGGTGGAGCAGATCGGCGAATCTGTACGTCTGTCCGCAACCGATGTCGTACCCCCGGTTGACGGTCTCGTCGAGATCGCCGGCACGAACCAGGTAGTAGAGCGCATCGCGGATCGCCAGCGGTTCAATGCGGTTGTTGATCCACTGAGGCGCGACCATCACCGGCAGCCTCTCGGTAAGGTGACGGATGATTTCGTAGGAAGCGGAACCCGAACCGATGAGGGTGGCTGCGCGAAAAACCAGGGTGGGTGTCGGCGACTCCAACAGAATCTGGGCCACCTTCTCCCGGGAGCGCATGTGTTTGGACAACTTCTCGTGCGCAGTGGAACTCGGGTGCAGGCCAGAAAGATAGACGATCTGTCGCACGCCCGCGTCGGCGGCCGCAGCGGACACCGTTTCGGCCGTGTGCTTCTCCGTTTCCTCGAAGTCACCGTCCCCGCCCATCGAGTGCACGAGATAGTAGACGACATCCACGCCGTCCATCATGGCGGCGACATCCTCTTCCAGCGTCAGGTCGCCCTCGACGAGTTCCACCTGGTCCGACCAGTCGAAGCGGTCGAGCGAAGAAACATTCCGGGAGGCGGCGCGGACGGAGAGGCCCGCGGCCAGTAGCTCGGTGACCAGGCGGCCTCCGACATAGCCCGTCGCCCCTGTCACCAGAGCCAGGCGTCCGGGGTGACGGGCGGTGAAATCGAGTGTGGGCGCGACTTTTTGTGTCATTCTCCGAGCTTAATTGATTCGTAGGCCGCGAGCGCGGCGGCCCGGGATTCACGCAGATCCACCACGGGAGGGTGCAGCTCACTGTCCGGCGCCCAGCGACGGACATACACCCCACCCGGGTCGAAGCGCTTCTGCTGGGTCACCGGGTTGAAGATGCGGAAATAGGGGGAGGCATCGTCGCCACTGCCTGCGACCCACTGCCAATTGAAGGCGTTGGAGGCGGGGTCCGCATCGACCAGAGTGTCCCAGAACCACTCCTCCCCGTGCCTCCAGTGTATTCCCAGATTTTTTGTGAGGAACGATCCCACCACCATGCGGACTCGGTTGTGCATGTGCCCCGTGGCCCATAGCTCGCGCATGCCCGCGTCGACCAGCGGAAAGCCGGTCGTACCTGACCGCCATGCACTCAGCGCGAGATGGTGAGGGCCTGCACCGGGGATTCTCCGGCCGTCGCGGCCCTCCGCAGTGCAGGCCGATGCCTCCGGCGGGTCCCACGCCCAGGGGAAACGGTCGAAATTGGCCTTGACGTTGCGGGTGGCCAGGTCGGGGCGATGATAGAGACGGTGCCACGCGAAATCCCTCCACATCAGTTCACTCTGGAACGCCACGATGTCCTCCGCTGCCCCACCGGCCTGGGATACGGCGGCCCAGACAGCGTGCGGGCTGATCTCACCGAAACGCAGATGAGGCGACAGGCGACTGGTGAGATCCTCTCCGGGCAGATCACGGCCGGTCGCGTAACCGGAGTGCCCGGGATCGCCGAGCTTTCCCACGAAATCCTCCAGGCGTCGCCATGCCGCCTCCTCCCCCGGGGTCCAGGCGTCCTCCAGACCGGCAGTCCATACTGGTTCCCTCCGGGAGGGGTGAGAAGGCAGCAGAGCAAGGCCCTGAAGCTCGTGGAGAGTGGACCCCAGATCCGCACCCGGCCCCATGGTCTCCGGTGGACCGGGGCGACCGAGCGGCAGTGCTTCCTCCTCCACCTTCGCCCGCACGGCACGCGAGAAGGGTGTGAACACCTGGTAGGGGCGCCCCTGGGAGGTGGTGACCAGCCACGGCTCAACCAGCAGATGCCCGGGTGTGCTGTGCACCTCCAGCCCATGCTGGTTCAGAAGGTGCTTGAGAGCCGCGTCATTGTCCCGCTGTGGCTGGTGATACCTGCGGTTCCACGTCACCAGACCGGCGTTCACCCTGCGAGCGACGTCCGGAATCAGCTCCGCGGGATCGCCGCTGAGGATGTGCAGAGGTATGCCCCGTTCTGCCAGCTGCTCGGCGAGCCGGAGAAGACTGTGGTGCAGCCACCATGAGGCGGCCCCACCCAGGGGCCGTACCCCGGTTGTGGCGGGGTCCTCAAGAATGAACACCGCCGTTACCGGACCATGCTCCCGGGCCAGCTCCAGTGCGGCATTGTCTTGAATTCGGAGGTCGTCTCTCAACCACAAGAGTGCGCTGCTCATCCGCCCGAGTATAGCTTTCCTGCCACCGGCCAGGAAGGCTCACTACCTCGGGAAACGTCGGCCGAATCTGTCGTGAGAGTTCGGTCAGCGCGCGCATCGTACCCCCATCAGGTGCGGAGGCGGCGACGGCCCGGAACCGTGACGCGCCGGTGGAATGGCGGTGGTGAGCCCCGAGAAACATGACCACGCCGCTTACCTCGGGGCAGACGGTGGGATGTGGTCGGCAGGCTCCCCGGTATGAGACACGCGACGTCGTCCACCGGGAATCCGGCGACCTCTGCGCGGTCTCGCCTGGCTCCGCACTCTGGAGGGCACGCCCTAGTCGCCGATCTGATCGCGACCGCGCAGCACGATGAGCGGGTCCGGCGTACCGACCACCTCATGGTCCTTGTTCGTGTACTCGAACTTCGACAGAATGTAGCGCATGGCGTTGATGCGGGCGCGCTTCTTGTCGTTGGACTTGATGGTGATCCACGGCGACTCGTCGGTGTCCGTGT
>DGYFR06203__coassemble_2172_pt1 | contig 12002 bp, 15 predicted proteins | sample DGYFR06203__metabat2_low_PE_009 | metagenome-assembled genome bin DGYFR06203 | reverse complement strand
AGATCTGCTCGTTACTCACCGGGTAGCGGCGCTGGTTGTACAGCCAGGCCATCGGCTGGCCGGTGGAGTCGGTGATGGTGGTGACCCCGGGGGTGGTGCCGTCGGTGAGGTCCGCGAGGTTCGACTGCATCGTCTCGTTGGTTCTCGCGATGCCCACGCCGGAGATGCCCGCGACGGGGGCGAGGGCGAGGGCACCCGCTACACCTGCGACAATGGCGGCGGCGGTGATATTGGCCAGGGATTTCGACACAGACACGCCCCTTACCCTACGCAGTGGAGGGGGGTGGAGGGAACTATTGATTGCCCCTGGAAGTGTGACGTATTCGACTTAGTGTTAAGACTGTGAATACACTTACACGCAGAAAGACCCCGCCACTTCCGGCCTGTCTGATTGGAGAGCACGATGGCAACCCCGCTCGCTGGAGAGTCCTTCCGTTCCCCGTTCGAGCAGCAGCAGCCCGTCTGTTACGAGCGCGGTGAGTGGATCACTCACGCCAAGTGTCGCGCCGGCGATCCGGACGCGCTGTTCGTCCGCGGTGCGGAGCAGCGCAAGGCCGCCGTCATCTGCCGCCACTGCCCGGTGGTCACCGAATGCCGGGCCGACGCCCTCGACAACAAGGTCGAGTTCGGCGTGTGGGGCGGCCTCACGGAGCGCCAGCGTCGTGCGCTGCTGCGCAAGAACCCGCACATCACCAACTGGGCCGAGTACCTGTCCTCCGGTGGGGAACTCGACGGCATCTGACCCGGGTACTGTGGTGCCATGACCAATTGGGAATACGCCACTGTTCCGCTGCTCAGCCACGCCACGAAGCAGATCCTCGACACCTGGGGCGAGGACGGCTGGGAGCTCGTCACCGTCATCCCGGGGCCGAACCCGGAGAATGTCGTCGCCTACATGAAGCGGGAGAAGAACTGATGAGCACCGTCTCCGAGCGCCTCGCCGAGCTGCGCATCGACCTGCCCGAGGTGGCCGCCCCCGTCGCCGCCTACGTCCCCGCGATCCGCACCGGCAACCAGGTGTGGACCTCCGGCCAGCTGCCGTTCGTCGACGGCCAGCTCGCCGCCACCGGCAAGGTGGGGGAGGACGTCTCCGAGGAGGAGGCCGCCCGTCTCGCCCGCACCGCGACCCTCAACGGCCTGGCCGCGATCGACGCCCTCGTCGGCATCGACAAGGTGACCCGCGTCCTCAAGATCGTCGGTTACGTCGCCTCCGCCCCGGGATTCTCGGCCCAGCCGGCCGTGGTCAACGGCGCGTCCAACCTCATGGGTGAGATCTTCGGGGAGGCCGGGGAGCACGCCCGTTCCGCCGTCGGAGTCGCAGAACTCCCGCTCGGTGCCCCGGTCGAGGTCGAGCTCATCGTCGAGGTCGCGGACTAGACCCTTTTCTCGGGCATTCGGTTCGGCATGCAGGTTCAACCGGGCTAAGCTGGTGCGCATGGAGCATCCTGCCTACAGCCAGCTTCGACCGGTCTCTGAGTCCGTGTCTGTCGTCCTGTGCCCGAACCCGGGGTACGCCTCCCTGGAGGGTACGAACTCGTGGGTCATCCGTGCTGAGGGTGACACCCACAGCATCGTCATCGACCCCGGCCCGGAGGATGAGGGACACCTCAATGTGCTCGGAGCGAAGGCGGACAAGGTCGGCCTCGTCCTGCTGACCCACCACCACCCGGATCACGCTGACGGTGCGCACCGCTTCCGCCAGCTCACCGGCGCCCCCATCCGGGCGTTCGATCCCACCATCTGCGCCGGCGATGTCGCCCCGCTCACCGACGGTGAGATCGTCTCCGCCGACGGCGTCACCCCGCAGATCGAGGTCGTGCACACCCCGGGCCACACCGCGGACTCCGCGTGCTTCTTCGTCTGGTCCGGCAAGCCGGGGGAGTCCACCCTGGAGGGCATCATCACCGGTGACACCATCGCCGGCCGCCACACCACCATGATCTCCGAGACCGACGGTGACCTGGGCCAGTACCTGGACACCCTGCGTCTGCTGGAGGAGCGCGGCCAGGGCATCACCCTGCTGCCGGGCCACGGCCCCGAGGGCGAGGACATCTCCGCCTTCGCCCGCAAGTACATCGATCGCCGTGAGCACCGCCTCAACCAGATCCGGGAGGTCCACTCCCGCCTGGGCGAGGACGTCGACCTCAAGACGCTCATCGACGAGATGTACGACGACGTCGACCCGGTGCTGCGCCACGCCGCCGAGCAGTCGACCCGCGTCGCCCTGCGCTACCTGGCCGCTCAGAAGTAGCCGCAGCCCCCGGACACGCGACACCCGCCGCCCTCCCCGAGGAGGTGCGGCGGGTGTCTCTTTCGGCGGGTCAGCGGGCGCGCTTGGCCAGCGACTCGGTGTCCACGATGAGGACGGACTTGCCCTCGAGGCGGATCCACCCACGGTGGGCGAAGGTGGCCAGCGCCTTGTTCACGGTCTCACGGGAGGCGCCGACGAGCTGGGCGATCTCCTCCTGGGTGAGGTCGTGGTTGACGCGCAGGGCGCCACCCTCCTGGGAGCCGAAGCGGTTGGCCAGCTGCAGCAGGGTCTTGGCGACGCGGCCCGGGACGTCGGTGAAGATGAGGTCGGCCAGGGAGGCGTTGGTGCGGCGCAGGCGGCGGGCCAGGACGCGCAGGAGCTGCTGGGCGATCTCCGGGTGGTCGGACACCCACTGCCTGAGCATCTCCGAGTTCATGGTGGCGGCCTGCACCTCGGTGACGCAGACGGCGGAGGAGGTGCGCGGGCCCGGGTCGAAGATGGAGAGTTCGCCGAACATGTCGGAGGGGCCCATGACGGTGAGGAGGTTCTCCCGGCCGTCGGACGCGTGGCGGGCGAGCTTCACCTTGCCGGCGGTGATGATGTAGAGACGGTCGCCCGGTTCGCCTTCCTCGAAGATGGTTGTTCCACGGGGGAAACGGACGGTCTCCATGTCCTTGATCAGGTTGTTCACGGCAACCGGATCAACCCCCTGGAAGATTCCGGCGCGGGACAGGATCTCCTGTACACCTTCCACTTGACGCTCCTCGGTCCTATCGACGGCGCGCCGGGAGGACCCACGGGATGGTGGTGGTGCCCTGGTGAGGGCACAAGTGTGACTCTCGGCGCAGTGTGTTCCTCACCACCCTACCGTGGAATTGGTCACGTGTGAGCCACCTCAGGGAAATTTGTCACATATCTTCAGTGTTTTCCCCGGCGGTGTCCCTGTCGTCATTGTCGACCCTGTCCCCGCCCGGTTCGTCGGCAAGCTCGGGGACGGGCTCGGCGGCCGCAGGTGCCGACGGCAGGATCCACGACTCCAGCTTCTCCATCTGCATGGCGAAGAGGGCGAGGATGATCGGAGCAGCGACGACGAGAACGACGGTCATGGGAAATCATCGTAGTGGCTAAGCTGTCCGGTATGCCGGTCAGATCCCCACGCCCCCACCCCGCTGCCCGCGGCACCGAGACTGACCTGGGGCGCACCCGCCGAGCCCGCCGGATCAACCGGCAGCTGGCGGAGGAGTACCCGGACGCACACTGCGAGCTCGACTTCGCCGACGCCTTCCAACTGACGGTGGCGACGGTCCTGTCGGCCCAGACCACCGATGTCCGCGTCAACCAGGTCACCCCGGAGCTGTTCCGCCGCTTTCCGACGCCCGCGTCTCTCGCCGCCGCCGACACCGCCGAGCTGGAGGAGATCCTCCGCCCCCTCGGTTTCTTCCGGGCCAAGGCGAAGAGCCTGCTGGGGCTGGGGGAGGCGCTCATGGCGAGGTTCGACGGCGAGGTGCCGCGCGACCTCGACGACCTGGTGTCCCTGCCCGGGGTGGGGCGCAAGACGGCGCTCGTCGTCCGTGGCAACGCGTTCGGTCTGCCCGGGCTGGCGGTGGACACCCACGTCTCCCGCCTGGCGCAGCGGCTCATGCTCACCGATTCGACCGATGTGCTGCGGATCGAGCATGATCTCACCGAGCGCATCGAGAAGAAGGAGTGGACCATGTTCTCCCACCGGATGATCTTCCACGGACGTCGCGTGTGCCATGCCCGCCGCCCGGCGTGCGCCGAGTGCGTCATCGCGAGGGACTGTCCCTCCCGGGAGGTGGCGGCATGAATCGGCAGGCCCTGTGGACGGTCATCATCGGCGTCGTCCTCACCGTCGCCGTCGTGGCGGGCGCGTTCGTCATGCTGCGCACCGTCAATGACCCGGGCCCGGAGAACGGTGCGCAGGCCCCCGAGGACGCCGGCACCCTCACCGCCGACGCCCTGCTCTCCGAGGTCGGCGACCGGCCCGACTGCCCGGCGGCCGGGGCCGGCGGTGTCGCCCTGGACTGCCTCGGCGGGGAGAACGGCGCGGCGGCGGCGGAGGGCATCACCGTGGTCAACGTGTGGGCCTGGTGGTGCGGTCCGTGCCGTGACGAGCTGCCGTACTTCGACGAGTTCGCCGCCGCGCACCCCGAGTACACGGTCGTCGGCGTCCATGCGGACCGCAACCCCGGCAACGGGGCCGCGATGCTCGATGAACTGGGGATCTCCCTGCCGAGCTACCAGGACCTCGACAACACCTTCGCCGGCACGCTCGGCCTGCCCGGCGTCATCCCCATCACGGTGGTCTTCGACGGGGACGAGCAGCTGCAGATGTTCCCGCGGACCTTCGAGTCGGCGGCCGAGATCGAGGAGGCCGTGCAGGCGGCGGTGACCGGTCGATGAGGATGGATTTCGGCCCGGACTCGCCGGGGGAGAACACGCGACTGGCGCCGGAACGGGCACCACGCTGGATGCGCTCCCTGCTCAGCGACGTCACCCGGGCCCGCGCCCACCCCGACGTGCGCGGTGTCGACGCCCGCGGGCGGTCCGGCCCCGTCAAGGCGGACCGCTCGGCGGCGGTGCTCATGCTCTTCTCCGGGGTGGATCACCTGCAGGCGGATCCGCCGCAGGATGCGGCGCTGCTGCTCACGCACCGCTCGCCGTCGATGCGCTCGCACTCCGGGCAGATCGCCTTCCCCGGTGGGCGGGTCGACGACACCGACCTCAACGCGGTCGACGCCGCCCTCCGTGAGGCGTGGGAGGAGACCGGCCTGGACCGCACCACGGTCACCCCGGTCGCCGAGCTGGAGCCCGTGCACATCCGGGCCTCCGGCTACCCGGTGCACCCCGTGCTGGGCCACTGGCACACGCCCGGGGAGGTCGGGGTGGCCAGCCCCACCGAGGCCGACGACGTCTTCCCCGCCTACCTGTCGGACCTGGTCGACCCGCGTAACCGCCTCATGGTCGGCTGGTCGGGGTGGAAGGGGCCGGCGTTCACCATCAACGACTACCTGGTGTGGGGTTTCACCGCGGGGCTCATCTCCGCGCTGCTGCACCACGGCGGCTGGGAGCAGGAGTGGGACCGCGAGACCACGCTCGACCTGCAGGACACGCTGGCGAAATCGCGGAACAACGAGCCTCGCTATTCGGACCCGGGCAACCGGGTAAGATTTCTGCGATAACCGACGACACCCTGATTGGACGCATCGCCCCGTGACCCCCGCCCTCCTCGTAGACGGTCTCATCCTGCTGGCCCTCGTGGCGGCGATCGTCACCGGCTGGCGGCAGGGGGCGTTCGCCTCGGTGCTGGCGACCATCGGTGTCGTGGCGGGACTCATCCTCGGGGCGGCCCTGGCGCCGCCGGTCATGCAGCTCACCGAGTCGGTGGCGCTGCGGTTCCTCCTGGGGCTGGGCACGATCATCATGCTCGTCGGTCTGGGCAATCTCATCGGCGGGGTGCTCGGGTCGTCGTTACGCGACCGGATGCGGATGCGTGCCTCGCAGACCATCGACTCGGCCGTGGGCGCGTTGTTCACCGCCGCCGCCACCCTGCTGGTCATCTGGCTCATCTCGATTCCGCTGGCCACGGGCCTGACGGGCAGCGTCAGCCAGGGGATCCGCAACTCGACGATCCTCGGGTTCGTCGACCGCAACACCCCGCCGGGGCTCGAGCAGCTGCCCGCCCGGATCACCGTGCTTCTCGACGAATCGGGTCTCCCGCCCATCTTCGCCCCCTTCGACGAGCCACCCGCCCGGGACGTCGCCGCCCCCAACATCCAGATCGACGACCACGCCCTCGTCGAGCGGGTGCGCCCCTCGGTGGTGCACATCCAGGGCGATTCGGACCAGTGCTTCCGCCGCCTCATGGGCTCCGGCTTCGTCACCGAGCCCGACTACGTCATCACCAACGCGCACGTCGTCGCGGGCACCCAGTCGGTGCGCCTGGACACGGTGCTGGGCGTCAAGGAGGCCGAGGTCGTCTACTACAACCCGGGCGTGGACATCGCCGTCCTGCACTCCCCGGGCCTCAACCTGCCCGCCCTGCCGTGGGCACCGGCCCCGGCAGAGTCGGGCGACGACGCCATCGTCATGGGCTTCCCCGAGTCCGGCCCCTTCGAGGCGGCCCCCGCGCGTATCCGCGAGCAGCTGCTCATCGCGGGCCCCGACATCTACGCGGAGGGGCGCGTCGAGCGTGACGCCTACACCGTCCGCGGCACCATCCGGCAGGGCAATTCCGGCGGCCCGATGCTCGACACCCAGGGTGCGGTGCTCGGCGTGGTCTTCGGTGCCAGCGTGGATCAGACCGACACCGGTTACGTCCTCACCGCCGAGGAGGTCCAGCGCCAGGTCGGCGACGTCGCGGCCCTCACCGCGCCGGTGGGCACCCAGGAGTGCGTCGCCCGTTAGGCGTGGTTGTCGGCGTTGTCAGCGTTGTCGGCGAACTCCGCGACCGTCTCGACGAAGGCCGGCGGGTTCTCCACGTGCGGCAGGTCCCGCGTCCGTGCTACGTGCCGTACGGCGACGTCTCCGGAGATCCGCCGCAGGGAACGGCGCGCCAGGTGCCGCCACATCGGCAGCGGGGGCTGCAGGAGCAGGGTGGGGGCCGCGACGGTGGTGTGGAGCCAGCGGGCCGACACCGACGCCGTGAGCAGCCGGTTGGTCCGCAGCATCCCGGGGCGGGCGTTGCTGATCCGCGCCGACTGCAGCCGGAGGTGAAGCTCCTCGGCACACTCCGGGGAGTGCCGGAACTCCGGGGCGGTGGAGGCGAGGAGGTGGCGTCGATAAGCGGCGGTGCCGAGCAACGGCAACCCGGGCCGGGCCATGGTGCGCACGTGGTACCACGGGCGCGCCGCGATGGCGCGCCGGAGGTCGACGGGGTGGGCGGCGCTGACCGACACGAGCCCCGCGACCATGTCGGGGTAGTTCGCGGCCAACGCCCAGGCGACGGTGCCACCCGAATCCGCCCCGACGACAATCGCCTGCTCGTGGCCCAGGGCGCGGATGAGCCCGGCGATGTCCCCGGCGGCGGTGCGCAGATCATCCCCGGCCGTTGACGGCGGCTTGTCGCTGAGGCCGTAGCCGCGGGCGTCGACGGCCGCGACGTGGAAGCCCCGGGCCGCCAACGGGGCGATGGCCCGGCGGTACTCGAACCAGCCGCCGAAGGCGCTGTGCAGCAGCACCACCAGCGGGTCCTGCGGGCGGCCGGCCACCGCCGCGTGGAGCCGGATCCCGCGGGTGTGCACGAGCTGGTGGCGGAAGGGGCCGTCGAGCTCCACGACGGACGGCGACAGCGGGCGGCGGCGCGGGAACACGGGGACTCCTCTCCGGTTGAGCAAAGAAAAATCCGCCCTCGCGGTGACTGCGCGGGCGGATGCGGGGGACGGGCTAGCTGTACATCCCGCGGTTGCGGGCCTCGAGCTTCTGCGTGGCCTGCCCCGGAACCAGGTTCTTCAGTTCGTTGACCGAGTTGATCGTCTTCTGCGGGGCGCCGACCGTCTTGACCTTCTTCCAGCCGAACAGGGCCAGCAGCGCGGCGAGCAGCAGCATGAACAGGAAGACAATGAGGAAGGAGGCCCAGCGCTCCAGCCAGGTGCTCAACAGCTCCGCGGCGAAGAAGAAGAAGAAGAAGGAGGAGTAGAGGGCGATAACACCGGCGACGCCGAACAGGCCGCCACCGATGGCACCCTTCTTCGCCTCGCCGGCGAGCTCGGTCTTGGCCAGCTCCAGCTCGGCGCGGAACAGGGAGGACATCTGCGCGGTGGCGTTGGAGACCAGGTCGCCGATGGAGCCCTCGCCGGCGCGGGTCGTGTCAACGTCACTCAGCGGAATCGAGCTGACCCGCGGAGTGAAGTCCTTCGGTCCGTCGGTGAAAAGTCCCTTGTTGCTCACGATGTGCCTTCCTGCTGCTGTCATGCTGTCATATGGTGTCGGCTATTCCTGACCATGGTGCCACGGATTCACAGTGAATGTGCAACCCTCACAGCGCTATCGTAGTGGATATGTCCGCGGCTGACCCCCTGCAACCTCTTCTCCGACTCGGCGACGTCGCCTCGCTGGCCGACTCGGCGCAGCAGGCCGTCGCCGCCGTCCACCGGCGGCCCGTGTCGCTGCGCCGCGCGGAGGTCACCGGATCGGAGTCCGTGCTGCGGGGTGCCCGCACGTCCGCGCTTATCGACGATCCCACCGTCCGCCTCGGCGACGAGCCGGTCGGAGTGCTCGGCGCGTCCATCTCGGTCTCCAGCATGCTGGCCCCCGATTCCCTGCAGGCGTCGGCGCGGGTCTTCGGGCGGGCACCACTGCAGATTCTCGCGCGGATGTCCGTCCTCGCCGGAGGCGGGGGCCGTCCGGAGGGCTCCCCGGAGCGGCTGCAGCGCCTGGCCGGGTGGTTGGCGGGCGGGACGCACGACGTGCTGCTGCCGCAGGTGGTGCACGCCGAGATCCTGGCGCACGAGCTGTTCGGGAACCGGTCCGGGCTGGTGGCGCGGGCCGCCGGGCGTCTCGCGGCGGTGACGACGGGCCTGGATCCGCGCGGGCTGGCCGTGCCGGAGACCTACCTTCTGCGGCACCGGGACGAATATCTGGCGGCGGCGCGGGCGTGGGCGCAGGGCAGTGCCGGGGAGTTCCTCGAGCTGTCGCTGCGGTCGTGGATCGCGGGCGCCGAGGAGGCGGAGGCGATCGCCCGGGCGCTGTAGCGTCAGGTGCTGTAGCGTCAGGTTCAGGCGGAGCCGCGGCGGCCGCGCTGCGCCCACCAGATGCCGCCGGCTGCGGCGGCGGAGATGACAGCCACGATCGACGCGCCGATGCTGATCTCGCGGGGCGAGGGCATCTGGAACAGCGGCACCGGGTCGCGGAAGGTGCGGATCTCCCACCCGTTCTCCAGGGCGGCCTTCTTCATGGCGCGGTCCGGATTGACGGCGATGGGATTGCCCACGGCCTGCAGCATGGGGATGTCGGTGGCCGAATCGGAGTAGGCGTAGCTGACGGAGAGGTCGTAGTTGTTCTCCGCCGCGAGGTCCGTGATGGCCTGTGCCTTGGCGTCACCCTTGCAGTAGAAGAGGATCTCACCGGTGAAACGGCCGTCCTCGACCTCCAGCTCGGTGGCGACGACCTGGTCGATGCCCAGCTCCTCCGCGATGAGATCGACGAGGTGGGAGGCGGAGGCGGAGATGATGATGACGTCGTGGCCGGCGTTGCGGTGGAAGGCGATGAGCTCGCGGGCCTCGGCGTAGATGGCCGGGGTGACCACGTTGTGCATCGTCTCGGAGGCGATGGTGCGGACCTGCTCGACGGACCAGCCGGCCACGAGGGCGGCGAGCTGGTCGCGGGTGGAGTCCATCTGCTCACTCGACTGGCCGGCGATCATGTAGGTGGCCTTGGCCAGGGACATCTGCAGGGCCTCGGAGGTGGTGATGAGTCCGTTGTGCATGAACTCGCGTCCGAAGGCGAAGGCGGAGGAGGTGGCGATGATGGTTTTGTCCAGGTCGAAGAAGGCCGCCACGCGCGGGGTGTCTGGCGTGGTGGCCTGCTTGCGTGCAGGAGACCCGGGGTTCATGAGGACACAGTGTAGACCTCCATCCTGTGAAACGTAAGGTGAATGTGGTGCAGGTGATACTGGTGGGGTGAAAGTGGTTGTCGAGTTGTGCTTGTCGGAAACGATTCGCAGCATAGAAAGCCTTTTCGAGAAAGTCGTCGCCCCGGTATTGTCATGAGCCGGAAGGTGTGCCATAATTTCTCTTGCAAGGCCCCGATATACAGTGCGGCCTGCCCCGGCAATCCCCCCCGATGCCGGGTTACAGACGGCCCGCGCACACCCCCCCCGAGGCGCGGGCCGTCCCTTATTTCTCCCCCGGGCGCCGTCAGTGTGACATGCCCACCGGCGCGCGACCACTCGGTGGCGGTGGTTATCCACAGAACGATGATGATCCGTCATCAGTCACCCCAGTTATCCACAGGCCGGGCGTCGTCCTCTTGTCCGGGTTCACGGCGCAGGCGATGGTGGGGCCATGACCAGCACCTTCATCCTCGTCGCCGTGAGTGATCCCGTCATCCACCCGGAGGCCACCCACGTGGCGGCGGCCACCGGCCACGACGTCATCGACACCATCGACCCCCGCGAGATCACCCGCCTGCTGCCCCGCGCGCACGCCGTGCTCGTCGACGCCGACACCGCCCGCCACGTCGCCACCCTCGACCGGCGGCCCGGCATCCACTTCCTCGCCGCCGACCCCGGGCCGGTCGACTGGCAGACCGCCCTGCAGGCCCACGCCGAGGACGCCTGGGTGCTGCCCGCCCAGGCCCCGGACCTGCTCGCGGCGGTGGGACACAGCCGGGTGCCCGCGACGCCGGGACCCGCCCCGGGCTCCCCGGGTGTCCTCCTCGCCGTCTGCGGGGCGGCCGGCGGGGCCGGGGCGTCGACTCTCGCCGCCGCCATGGCCCGGGTCGCCGCCGGCGCGCACCCGGTCGCGCTCATCGACGCCGACGACCGCTCCGGTGGACTCGATCTGCTGCTCGGGCTCGAGGAGACCCCGGGGATCCGCTGGCCGGAACTCCGGTTGGGGGAGGGCACGGTGGACGGGGCGGATCTCCGGGCGGCCCTGCCGACCACCTCCGACGGCATCGCCTGCCTGTCCGCCGCCCGCAGCACCATCGCCGACCCCTTCCGCCTCACCCCGGGCCTGGTCGGGCCGGTGCTCGAGGCACTCCGGGCCGCCCCCGGGGTGACCATCATCGACATGCCCGGCGGCGGGGAGGTGGCGGACGCCGTCGCCGACGCCTGTCGGCACGTGGCGCTCGTCGTCCCGGCCGAGGTGCGGCCCGCCGCCGCGGCCGCCGGACTCGTCGCGCGCTTCACCGCCCGGCGCTGCACCGTCGCCGGGGTGGTGCGGCACCGCCACTGGTCGGGCCTGGGCACCGGGGACCTGGAGAAGATCACCCACTGCGACATGATCACGCCCCTGGGCAACGTCCCCCGTCTGTCCCGCACCGTCGAGCTCGGGGGCCTGCCGGACCGCCTCCCCGGACAGCTGTCCGCCACCGCCCGCCTCGTGCTGGAGCACGCCGGGGTGACGCTGTGAACGACCTCTTCGAGAAGGTGCAGCGCCGCCTCGTCGACTCCCCCGCCGGCGCGGACGCGGCCGACATCGTCCGTCTCATCCGGGAGGAGGCCGGGGTCATCTCCGACGTCGACGTCCTCGACCTGCTGCGTCGGCTCCGCCACGACTCCACCGGCGTCGGCCCCCTCGAGCCCGTGCTCTCCACCGAGGGCATCACCGACATCGTGGTCAACGGGCCCGACGAGGTGTGGTTCGACCGGGGTCGCGGGCTGGAACGCGCGGACGTGAGTTTCGGCGACGACGCCGCCGTCCGCCAGTTGGCCACCCGCCTCGCCACCTCCTGCGGGCGACGTCTCGACGACGCGCAGCCCTTCGCCGACGGCCGCCTCACCCGCGACGACGGCTCCATCATCCGTCTCCACGCCCTGCTGGCCCCGCCGTCCGCCCGGCACACCTGCCTCAGTCTGCGGGTTCTCCGCCAGGCCACCACCACCCTCGACGAGCTGGTCGCCCGCGGCACCGTGAGCGAGGAGATCGCCGCCGTGCTGCGTGGCGTCGTGCGCTGCCGCCGGGCCTTCCTCGTCGTCGGCGGCACCGGCACGGGGAAGACCACCCTGCTCGCCGCGCTGCTGGCCGAGGTGGGCCCGCGGGAACGCATCCTTTGCATCGAGGACACC
>DGYFR06203__coassemble_2155_pt1 | contig 12192 bp, 9 predicted proteins | sample DGYFR06203__metabat2_low_PE_009 | metagenome-assembled genome bin DGYFR06203 | reverse complement strand
TCACCGACGGCACCGACCGGGAGATTGTGCTGCCCTACGGCGTGGCGGTCAACCTGCCGTTCATCCTCCCCGCCCGCCCCGAGGACGCCCTGCAGGACCCGGCCGCGGCCGCGCAGAAGGGCATCCCCGCCCCGCACCTCAACCCGGGCGACATGGTGGCCGGACAGTACGAGATCCTCGGCGTCATCGCCCACGGCGGCATGGGTTGGATCTACCTGGCCAACGACCACTTCGTCTCCGGGCGCCTCGTCGTGCTCAAGGGCATGCAGTCGGAGAAGTCCGCCGACGAGATGGGCGCCGCCGTCGCCGAACGCGAGTTCCTCGCCGACATCACGCACCCCGGGATCGTGAAGATCTACAACTTCATCGACGACCCGCGCGTCCCCGGCGGCTTCATCGTCATGGAGTACGTCGGCGGGCCGTCGCTGCGCAGCCGCCGCAACAGCCGCGAGAACCACGTCCTGCCCATCGACCTCGCCATCGGCTACCTCATCGAGGTGCTCCCCGCGCTCGACTACCTGCACTCCCGCGGCGTCGTCTACAACGACCTCAAACCCGACAACATCATCGTCACCGAGGACCAGGTCAAACTCATCGACCTCGGCGCCGTCTCCGGCATCGGCGCCTACGGCTTCATCTACGGCACCAAGGGCTTCCAGGCCCCCGAGGTGGCCAGCCACGGACCGAGCGTCGCCAGCGACATCTACACCATCGGCCGCACCCTCGCCGCCCTCACCGTCCACCTGCCCAAGGACGACACCGGCGCCTACCTGCCCGGACTCCCCTCGCCGTCGACGGAGCCGCTGTTCCGCAAGCACCTCAGCTTCTACCGCCTGCTGCGCCGCGCCACCAACGAGGACCCCACCCAGCGCTTCCGCGACATCGCCGAGATGTCCACCCAGCTCTACGGCGTGCTCCGCGAGGTCATCGCCATCCGCACCGGTGAACAGTTCCCCGCGCAGCACTCGATGTTCTCGCCGCAGCGTACGACCTTCGGCACGAAACACCTGGTCTTCCGCACCGACCAGCTCATCGACGGCATCGACCGCACCGTCCGCATCACCTCCCCCGAGGTCGTCTCCGCCCTGCCCGCGCCGCTCATCGACCGCACCGACGTCGGCGCCGGCATGCTCTCCGGCTCCTCCTACACCGAACCCCAGGAGGCCCTGGAGACGCTGCGCCAGGCGATGAAGACCCCCGAATACGAGCAGTCCGCCGAAATCCCCCTCGGCGTCGTCCGCGCCATGCTCGACCTCGGTTTCACCGGCCAGGCGCGCTCCTGGCTGTCCTCCCTGGAGGGGCGGCTCGGGCACGACTGGCGGTTCCAGTGGTACTCCGGCGTCACCGCCCTGCTTCTCGACGACTACGTCTCCGCCCAGAAGCACTTCGCCGAGGTCCTCAACATCCTGCCCGGCGAGTCCGCCCCGAAACTCGCCCTCGCCGCCGTCGACGAACTCATCCTCCAGCAGCTCGGCCACCACCACTCCGCCCTGCTCCCCGAGAAGGTGGCCCGCGCGGCATCACTGCTGTCCACCAGCCTCGACGCCGTCGACCCCGAGGTCTTCGGCCAGATCAACCCCACCTGGCTGCACGTCACCCAGGAACCCGCCCTCCTCCGCTTCAACGCCATGGGCCTCTACGGCCTCGTGTGGGCCACCAACCCCACCACCGTGTCCTCCGCCTTCGGCCTCGCGCGCCAACTCATGGCCGAGGGGCAGATCGAGATGTCCGTCGCCGCACTCGACCGCGTGCCGCAGGCCTCCCGCCACCACCGGATGGCCCAGTTGACGACCATCCTCCAGCTCATCTCCGGCACCCTCACCGAATCCCGCATCCGCCGCGCCGCCCGCCGCCTGGAGGAGATCCCCACCAACGAGCCCCGCTTCCTCCAGATCAAGATCGCCGTCATGTCCGCCGGCCTCAACTTCCTCCGCGACGCCACCGTGGAGTCCGCCGCCTCACCCAACGACCTCTTCGAGTACCCCTTCACCCAGCGGGGGCTGCGCTACGGACTGGCATACACGTTGCGGCAGCAGGCCCGGCAGGCGCCCTTCGCCCGCCACCGCTACGCGCTCGTGGATCTGGCGAACCAGGTGCGGCCGGTGACGTGGTTCTAGGGTGCTGCCTCCCTCGGGGTTCCCACGCCGGCCCGCCCACGCACTTCCACAGGGCCGGGTCGAGAGGCACTCCCCGCGCCGCCACCCGCCGGTACATCGCCGCGACACCCCGCATCGCCGCGCCGGTCCGCGCGGAACGATGATCCACTCGGAAGTTGCTGACCCCCAGGTTGCTGATCCGGTGCTGCCGTTCCACGTCCTGCCGGGCGGCGACCGCGACCGGGACCCCGAACTCCCCGGCAAGTTTTCCCTGGCCGTCGTACTCCGTGCCGAACCCGATGTCCGGCCAGAAGAAGTCCAGCCGCGCCACGAACTCCCCGGACGCGTCGTAGAGGTTCACCTGCTGCAACGGGGGAGGCAGCCCCGCCGTCCACATCGCGACCTTCATGTCGGACTCGCGCGGACTCTCCGACCAGGGTGACGCCAGACGCGCGGCGTTCCGCATGGCCTGAATGCCGGAACAACCGTGGGCGAGCTTCAGAGCCGTGTCGATGTCAGCGGCGGTCGTGGCCTTCCGGGCCAGGGCGCGGTCGAGGCACCGGACACCCAGCGACAGCTCGTACCAACGGGCCAGGTCGAGACCCGTCGCCGCCGGAGTGGTGGCCGGGACGTCGCCGTACGGTGTCGTCACCGTCTTTGCCTCTCCCACCTGTGCCGGCGACAGGTTCCGGTACACGTGGTCGTGACGCCGACGGCCGCCCTTCGTGGCCCGGTACCCACCGAGTTCCACCGCGTGATGATCCAGCCGGCCGACCAGCGGGAGGTCATGGAGTATCGCCGCCGATCGTCCGGCCACCACGGTGGCGGGCGTCGCAATCCCCGACGCCACGATCTGCGCCGTGGCGCGTGCTGCGCTGTCCAACCGCGACCAGTCACCCTCGCCGATGTAGATGCCTTTGGCGAGCTTGATGTGTCTCGCCTGCCTGAGCTTCTGCCTCGCCTCCCACTCCGACATCCCCGAGATGTCGACCAGAGGCCCCCCGACCCGTGTCATGCCGCCACCCTAACCCGGGCGGGCCGGCCCCGCTCGCTTCCTTTGGGTTCCCACGTGGATAAGGGCCTGACCTATTCCGCGACCTGGGGAAATGCACGCGCGCCGAAAAATCCACGTGGGAACACCGGGCGGATTCGAGGGGGCACCACAGAGAAAACCCCCGGCGCCGTGGCACCGGGGGTCTGCTCGCGTTCTACTTACCGGCGAGTGCGGTGGCCTTCTGGGCGATGGCCAGCTCCTCGTTGGTGGGGACGACGAAGACCTTGACGGCGGAGTCGTCGGTGGAGATCTCGCGCGGGCCGTCGTTGGGCAGGTCGTTGCGCTCCGGGTCAATCTTGATGCCGTACATCTCCAGGTTGGCCATGGCGTCCTCACGGACGAACTTGGCGTTCTCACCGACACCGGCGGTGAAGGTGATGGCGTCGACGCGGCCCAGGGCGATCATGTAGGAGCCGATGTAGCGACGCAGCTGGTGGATGTAGATGTTGTAGGCGGACCAGGCGTCGGTGTCGCCGTCCTCGATCATCTGGCGCAGCTCGCGGAAGTCGTTGACGCCGGACATGCCCTTGATACCGGACTTGCGGTTGAGCAGGGTGTCGATGTCGTCGATGCTCAGGCCGGCGGTGCGGTAGAGGTGGAAGATGATGCCCGGGTCGATGTCACCGCAGCGGGTGCCCATGACGAGGCCGGCCAGCGGGGTCATGCCCATGGAGGTGTCGATGGCGTGGCCGCCCTGGACGGCGGAGCAGGAGGCGCCGTTGCCCAGGTGGAGGACGATCTGGTTGACGTTCTTCGGGTCCTTGCCCAGGAGTGCCGGGACCTGCTGCGAGATGAACTCGTGGGAGGTGCCGTGGAAGCCGTAGCGGCGGACACCGTTCTCACCGGCGACCTCGGCGTTGATGGCGTAGAGGGCGGCGGCCGGCGGCATGTCGGCGAAGAAGCCGGTGTCGAAGACGGCGACGTGCGGGACGTCGGGGAGGATCTGGCGGGCGACCTCGATGCCGTCGACGTTGGCCGGGTTGTGCAGCGGGGCCAGCGGGATGATGTCACGGATCATCTCGACGACCTGGTCGTTGATGATCTCGGGCTTGGAGAAGACCTTGCCGCCGTGGACGACGCGGTGGCCGACAGCGGAGATGTCGACGTCGGTCGGGCCGGCGCCGTGCTCGCCGAGGATGGCGAAGGCCATCTCGAGGCCGGCGGAGTGGTCCGGGATCGGGGCCTGGGAGGTGTACTTCTCGCCGTTGATCTTCACGACGATGTTGCCGCTGGGCTCACCGATCTGCTCGACGAGACCGGAGACGAACGGGTCGTCGGCGGCGTCGGCGGTCGGATCGAGGATCTGGAACTTGATGGACGAAGAACCGGAGTTCAGGACGAGTGCGTAGGTCATTAGTTTCCTCCGGCCTGGATGGCGGTGATGGCGACGGTGTTGACGATGTCCGGGACGGTGGCGCCACGGGAGAGGTCGTTGACGGGCTTGTTCAGGCCCTGCAGGATCGGGCCGACGGCGAGGGCGGAGCCGGTGCGCTGGGCGGTCTTGTAGCCGATGTTGCCGGCCTCGAGGTCGGGGAACACGAAGACGTTGGCCTGGCCGGCGACGTCGGAGTCGGGCATCTTCTTCTTCGCGACGCCCGGGTCCACGGCCGCGTCGAACTGCAGCGGACCGTCGACCTTGAGCTCGGGGTTGATGCGCTTGGCGTTGTGGAGGGCGTCGATGGCGCGCTCGACGTCCGGGCCGGAGCCGGAGGAACCGGTGGAGTAGGACAGCATGGCGACGCGCGGGTCGATGCCGAACTGGGCGGCGGTCTTGGCGGAGACGACGGCGATCTCACCGAGCTGCTCGGCGGTCGGGTTGGGGTTGACGGCGCAGTCGCCGAAGGCCCACAGGCGGCCACGCATAACCATGAGGAAGATCGAGGAGACCACGGAGGCGTCGGGGGTGGTCTTGATGATCTGGAAGGAGGGCTTGATGGTGTGGGCGGTGGTGTTGGCGGCGCCGGAGACCATGCCGTCGGCGATGCCCTTGTGGACCATCATGGTGCCGAAGTAGGAGATGTCCTTCATCGTCTCGCGGGCTTCCTCGAGGGTGACGCCCTTGGACTTGCGGAGCTCGGCGAACTCCTCGGCGAACTCGTCGAGGAGCGGGGAGGTGAGGTGGTCGATGATGTGGGCCTTGCCCAGGTCGACGCCCAGCTCGCCCGAGCGGTTCTTGATCTCGTCCGGCTTGCCCAGGATGGTGAGCTCGACGATGTCGCGGTCGAGCAGCTGGCCGGCGGCGAGCAGAATGCGGTCGTCCTCGCCCTCGGGGAGGACGATGTGGGCCTTGGCGTCCTTGGCGCGCTGGAGCAGCCAGGACTCGAAGACCGGCGGGGACATGACCGGGGAGACGTTGATCTTGAGGGCCTCCTTCAGCTTGACGACGTCGCGCAGGCCGTCCTCGGTGACGGCGGCGGCGATGACGGCGTCGAGGGTCTTGGCCTGACGCTCGGCGAGCTGGACGTGGGAGCCTGCGGCGTCGGTCAGCAGGATGATCGGCAGGCCGAGGGCCGCGGCGATCTCCGCGTCGAAGTGCAGGTTGCCGGTGCCGACGACGAGGGCCGGTCCGTCGTCGAGAAGTCCTGCGGTGACGATGGAGCCGACCTTGGACTCGTGGTCGTCGAGGCGGCGGACGCCGAGGCCGAGGGACGCGGCCAGGCCGTCAATGTCGACACCGTCGAAGTTGCGGTTGACGACACTGAGCAGTGCTGAACGAGGGTCAGACATGCGTAACCTTTCTGTCGCTGAGCGGGGTGTCCGGGGCAACACGGGATCGCCGCTCGTGTGGGATCGGTCGCCATTCTATAACGAATGTCGCCTCCGCCACACTGGTAACGCCCGCAATTTTCAGACTTAACACGACATAACCGGACATTCCACAATGTGACACCCCGCACAGAGTCACGGAAGCGGCCCCGACGGAGCGTCGATAAGCACGAAAACCCGCAGCACACGCCCACAATACGACGTATGACCAACCCGTCGCAGCGCGGTGTGGGAATCGTGCCCGATCGCGCACCCCGACGCCGCGGATCTCCCCGCGAACCGACCTGACACACCTGCAAATTTCCGCGAATCACCCCGGGAACGGTGCTCCGGACCACACCCCATCGGTACCCCCGCCCGGAATATGGGACGCGCAGCAGAGGTCAGTACTATGGAACGAAACTGTCCCCACCCCGAAGGATGTTCCATCACCATGTCCCGTCCCCTGCGCGTCGCCGTTGTCGGTGCCGGTCCAGCCGGTATCTATGCCTCGGATCTGCTCGTGAAGTCGGGGGAGGACGTGACGGTCGACCTCTTCGAGCGCATGCCCGCCCCGTTCGGCCTCATCCGCTACGGCGTGGCACCGGATCACCCGCGCATCAAGGGCATCGTGAAGTCGCTGCACGCCGTGCTGGACAAGCCGGAGATCCGCCTGCTGGGCAACATCGAGATCGGCAGGGACCTCACCGTCGACGAGATGCGCGACTACTACGACGCGATCGTCTTCTCCACCGGCGCCACCGGCGACCGTGACCTGCGCATCCCCGGCTCCGACCTCGACGGGTCCTTCGGTGCCGGCGAGTTCGTCGGTTTCTACGACGGCAACCCGGACTTCGCCCGCGACTGGGATCTCACGGCCGAGAAGGTCGGCGTCATCGGCGTGGGCAACGTCGCCCTCGACATCGCGCGCATCCTCGCGAAGACCGCCGACGAGCTCAAGGTCACCGAGATCCCGGACAACGTCTACGAGAACCTGGCGCGCTCCGCCGTCAAGGAGGTCCACGTCTTCGGCCGCCGCGGCCCCGCGCAGGCCAAGTTCACCCCCCTGGAGCTCAAGGAGCTCGACCACTCGGACAACGTCGAGGTCATCGTCGACCCGGAGGACATCGACTACGACGCCGCGTCCGAGGCCGCCCGCCGCGAGTCCAAGTCCGTCGACCTCGTGTGCCAGACCCTCGAGGGGTACGCCATCCGTGAGCCGAAGGGCGCTAAGAACAAGCTCTACCTGCACTTCTTCGAGTCCCCGGTGGAGATCCTCGGCGAGGACGGCCGCGTCGTGGGCCTCAAGACCGAGCGCACCGAGCTCGACGGCACCGGCAACGTCCGCGGCACCGGCCAGTTCACCACCTGGGACGTCCAGTCGGTCTACCGCGCCGTGGGCTACCGCTCCGAGGCCGTCGAGGGCGTGCCCTTCGACGTCGACTCCGCGGTCATCCCCAACGACGGCGGCCGCGTCATCGACCCCGCCACGGAAGCCCCGGTCAAGGGTCTGTACGCCACCGGCTGGATCAAGCGCGGCCCGGTGGGCCTGATCGGCAACACGAAGTCCGACGCCAAGGACACCACCGGCATGCTGCTCGACGACTTCGCCAACGGCGTCCTCGACGCCCCCGCCAAGCCGGAACAGGAGGCCATCCTCGAGCTGCTCGCCGAGCGTGACATCCCCGTCACCACCTGGGACGGCTGGCACAACCTCGACGCCGCCGAGCGTGCGCTCGGTGAGGCCGAGGGCCGTGAGCGCAAGAAGATCGTCGAGTGGGACCAGATGGTCACCTCCTCGCACCCCGAGTACGAGATCTAGATGCGGCTGACCGCCGGGCCCCTCACCGGGCTCACCCCGCTACAGGTCCACCAGTTGTACAAGCTGCGCGTCGACGTCTTCGTCCACGAGCAGGCCTGCACCTACGCCGAGATCGACGACACCGACGCCCTCGACTCGACGGTGCACATCTGCGCCTGGTCGGGCGATGATCTCCTCGGCACCGCTCGACTGTTCCCCGTCGCGGAGGGCCTGCAGTTCGGCCGCTTCTGCCTCGTCCCCGCCGCGCGCGGCACCGGCGTGGCCCGCGCGATCATGGACCGGGCCCTCGAGCTCGGCGCCGGGCAGGACATGCTTCTCGACGCCCAGGCACCCCTCGTCGGCTATTACAAGAACTACGGTTTCTCCCCCTCCGGGGAGCTTTTCGACGACGCGGGCGTCCCCCACCAGCCCATGCGCCGCGCACGGGCCTGATCCGCGGGCTACGGTGAGGGCGTGAACACGCTCTTCATCACCTCCCGGTTCTTCGACCTCTCCGCCTACGAGATCCACGCCCTGCTCAAGCTCCGCGCCGACGTCTTCGTCACGGAGCAGGGCTGGGCCCACACCGACATCGAGGACGTCGACATCGACGGTTCCTCCCGCCACCTGCTGGCCTACGACCTCTCCGAGCGCCCCATGCCCTTCCTGGGCGCGGCGCGCGTCATCGACGAGGACGGCCGGGCCAAGCTGGGGCGCATCTGCCTCTCCCCCGCCGGCCGCGGCACCGGGGTGTCCACCGAGCTCATCGAGGCTGCCGTGGCCATGGCCCGCGAGACCTTCCCCGACCGTGAGATCGTGCTCGACGCACAGGGCCCGCTCGTCGACTTCTACCGACGCCACGGTTTCGAGCCCTTCGGCGAGCCCTTCGAGCTGGGCGGGATCGAGCGTCAGCCGATGGTGCTGTCGGCGACCTGAGCCGCGCGGGTGCGGGCCTCGTCGACGGTTTCGGCGGTGACCAGCGCCACGGAGGGGAACTCCTCATAGTGGCGGACGTCGGACTCCGGCACGGCGAGGGCCTTCGCCAGGTCGAGCTCCTCGCGGACGATGGCGCACGCCCCGGGGGAGATGAGCGTCGTGTCGATGGGCAGTCCGAGGATGGCGCGCGCGTGCAGGTCCCACTGTGAGAAGCGCTGCGTGCACATGGTGACGGCACCGGAGTCGTGGGGGCGCGGGGTGACGGCGGAGAAGTAGACGTCCTCCCCGGCGACGAACATCTCGACGGCGAACAGGCCGCGCCCGCCGAGGGCACCGGTGATGCGTGCCGTCATGGAGCGGGCGTTCTCCAGGGCCGACTGGTTGACCTCCATGGGCTGCCACGCCTCGGCCAGCTTGCCGCCGCGGTGGGCGTGGCCGACGGGCTCGCAGAACCACGTGGCCAGGCGCCCGGTGGCGGGGTCGACGGAGCGCACGGCGAGCATGGTGAGCTCGTGGTCGAAGTCGACGAAGCGCTCCACCATGACCCGGCGGTCGGGCCATGCGGCGGCGATGTCGTCGCCCGCGCGCAGCACGCGGTGGCCCTTCTCGGAGGAGAAGCGGGCGGGCTTGACGATGCACGGCAGGCCCAGCTCCTCGACCGCCGCCTCGAACTCCTCGCGGGTGTCGGCGAAGCGGTAGGCGGTGGTGGGCAGGCCGAGTTCCTCGTTGGCCACGGTGCGCAGGGTGTCGCGCTCGACGGTGAGGCGGCAGCCCTTGGCGGAGGGCACGACGTCGACGCCGCTGTCCTCGAGGGCCTCCAGGCCGACCACGTCCACGTCCTCCACGAGCGGCACCACATGGTCGACCTCGTGCCGGGTGACGAGCACCCGCAGCTGGTCACCGTCCGACGCCGCACCCGCGGGGGCGGAGTGGACGGTGACACCGAGGCGTCGAAAAGCGGCGGTGAGCTCCGCGGAGCGGCCGAGCAGGAGGACGCTGGTCATCTAGTTGTCCGTCAGGACGTCGTGGCGCACGATCGTCTGGTCGCGGCCCGGGCCGACGCCGATGTAGGACATGCGGCAGCCGGAGAGCTCCTCGAGGCGCAGGACGTAATCCTGGGCCTTCTGCGGCAGCTCCTCGAAGGTGGTGCAGCCGGTGATGTCCTCGTCCCAGGCGGGCATGGTCTCGAAGATCGGCTCCGCGTGGTGGAAGTCGGTCTGGGTCATCGGCATCTCGTCGAAACGCGTGCCGTCGACGTCGTAGGCGACGCAGATCGGGATCTCACCGATACCGGTGAGCACGTCGAGCTTGGTGAGGAAGTAGTCGGTGAAGCCGTTGACGCGGGAGGCGTAGCGGGCGATGACCGAGTCGTACCAGCCGCAGCGGCGCTTGCGGCCGGTGTTGACACCGACCTCACCGCCGACGGTCTGCAGGTACTCGCCCCACTTGTCGAAGAGCTCCGTCGGGAACGGCCCGGCGCCGACGCGGGTGGTGTACGCCTTGATGATGCCCAGGGTGGTGGTGATGCGGGTCGGGCCGATGCCGGAACCGACGCAGGCGCCGCCGGCCGACGGGTTCGAGGAGGTGACGAACGGGTAGGTGCCGTGATCGACGTCGAGCATGGTGGCCTGGCCGCCCTCCATGAGGACGCGCTTGCCCTCGTCGAGGGCCTCGTTGAGGACGCGGTCGGCGTCGATGACCATGGGGCGCAGGCGGTCGGCGTAACCGAGGAAGTACTCGACGATGGTCTCCGGGTCGATGGCCTTGCGGTTGTACATCTTCACCAGGATCTGGTTCTTGACGTCGAGCGCGGAGGTGACCTTCTGGCGGAGGATCGACTCGTCGAAGATGTCCTGCACGCGGATGCCGATGCGGTTGACCTTGTCGGCGTAGGCCGGGCCGATGCCGCGGCCGGTGGTGCCGATGGCGCGCTTGCCCAGGAAGCGCTCCTGCACGCGGTCGAGGACCTGGTGGTAGGGCGCGACGAGGTGGGCGTTGGCGGAGATGCGCAGGCGCTCCGGGTTAGCGCCGCGGGCGGCGAGGCCGTCGATCTCCTCGAAGAGTGCCTCGAGGTTGATGACGACGCCGTTACCCAGGATCGGGACCGCGTTCTCGGAGAGGACACCGGCCGGAAGGAGCTTCAGCTCGTACTTCTCGCCGCCGACGACGACGGTGTGGCCGGCGTTGTTGCCGCCGTTGGGCTTGACCACGTAGTCAACTTCGCCGCCCAGGATGTCGGTGGCCTTGCCCTTGCCCTCATCGCCCCACTGGGCGCCGACGATCACGATTGCAGCCATTATTGGGTCACTTCCGCTCAAGTTTCGGGAACGCGTGGCTGTTGAAAGCCACAGACGGCTTACCATTCTACTACGGGTTGTAGGATCAACCCTCATGCGAGTGGTGATCCTACGCTGTGGCGATGTCGTTGTTCCGGCCGACCTCCCCGGCACTGTTCTCAGCCTGCCGGCGATCCCCGGCCGCCGCGACCTCTCCCCTCTCGACGCGATCGCCGCGGAGATGCTCCCGGAGGATCCCACCCCCTCCCTCGACGAGATCGCCCAGCAGCCCGATGTGGCCCACCTGGCGACCCCGGCCCCGGCCCCGCAGGCCCCGCACCTGCCGGAGCCGCTGCGCGTCATCGTCGTGGGTACCGACGCCGCCCTCGCCGCCGTCCTCACCCGCATGATGCGCGGAGACTATCTGTGGGCGGAGGTCGGTTTCATCCCGGTCGGCGATTCGGTGGCGGCGGCCAACTGGGGCCTGGACTCGCCGTGGCGGATCGCTCTGGCCGGGTCGGCGCGCCCGGTGCCACTCATCCGCACTGACCTGGGCATGGCCGTCGCCGGCTCCGCCACGATCACCGAGTGGGAGGGCGGGGAGATCACCGGCGAAATCATCGTCAACGACCATGTCCTCGTCCGCCATGAGGGCCGCGAGGGCGTGCTTTTCGACGGCGTCTTCGGCGCCCGCCTCGTCCCCATGCTCGACGCCCCCGGCATCGCCGCCGTGCGCATGCGGGAGCCGGCCGACCTGGAGCTGTCCTTCCGTCAGCGCCTCGCGCACAAGCTGAGTCGTTCCACTCCGGTGGACCCGGATTCCCTGGCGACGGGCCGCGCGGTGCAGGCCGGCGGGCCGTCCCTGGCGGTGACGATCGACGGCGTCCGCCACAAGCGCCCGCTGGAGCGCTCAACGTTCTACCGTCACCTCCGCGATCTTCAGATCGTCCGACCCTAATGTGATTAAAATCACACACGGGGTTTTGCTTATCGACGCCCCCGTATGTGGTCGCCGTCACAGTGTCGGTAACGGACGCCGGAGGTCAGGCCACGATCACTGACCAGCGGAATCCATCATTGCCGTGACATGTGACCAGCGCAGGGCCAACATTGTAGCCTGCTTCACACGTTTTTCAAGGACGCCCCGGGGAGGGTTGAAATTCGTGGCAGGACCGGCGTGGCGTTCCTACGCTCGGGATCAGATCAACCGATCACCCGAAAGGAATCGCATCATGAACCGCAACATCCACGACCTCACCACCGCCACCGCCTACGACCGCGACG
>DGYFR06203__coassemble_2150_pt1 | contig 12247 bp, 12 predicted proteins | sample DGYFR06203__metabat2_low_PE_009 | metagenome-assembled genome bin DGYFR06203 | reverse complement strand
GGGGAACGTCTGACCTGTAAACCCGAATTTTGCGACAATAGCAGAAACGGACATTTATCCATGTCCGATTCCCACGGGCACGGCGTTAGAGGAGACTCCATGTACGCAGAAGAGCGGAGGCGGCAGATCGCCTCCCTCACCGCCGTCGAGGGGCGGGTCAATGTCACCGAGTTGGCCAACCGTTTCGATGTGACGGCCGAAACCATCCGACGTGATCTCGCGGTGCTGGACCGCGAGGGCGTCGTCCACCGCGTCCACGGCGGCGCGGTCGCCAGCCAAACGTTCCAGACCACCGAGTTCTCCCTCGACGCCCGTTTCCGCTCCGCGCCCACCGCCAAGTCCGCCATCGCCCGGGCGGCTCTGCGCTACCTGCCCGACCCGCACGGTGGCCTGTTCCTCGACGCCGGATCGACCATCGGCACCCTCGCCGACCTCATCGCGGAGCAGCCGAACGCCTCGCAGTGGTCGATCGTCACCAACAGCCTGCCCATCTCCCTCAACCTGGCCACCCGTGGTCTCAACGAGGTGCAGCTGCTCGGCGGTTCGGTCCGCGCCATCACCCAGGCCGTCGTCGGCGACACGGCCCTGCGCACCCTGGCGCTCATGCGCGCCGACGTCGCCTTCATCGGCACCAACGCCCTCACCCTCGACCACGGCCTGTCGACGGCCGATGCGCAGGAGGCGGCCATCAAATCGGCGATGGTCACCAACGCCCACAAGGTGGTCGTGCTGTGCGACTCCACGAAGCTGGGCACCGATTACCTCGTCAGCTTCGCGGGCATCGACGACATCGACGTCGTCATCACCGATCCCTCGGCCCCGGAGTCCTTCGTCACCGCGCTCCGCGAGCGCGAGGTCGACGTCATCATCGCCGAGGACTGACCGGCAGACAGCAACGCCCGCGCTCCCCCTCCCTGGGGCAGCGCGGGGGTTCCTGTCTGTCGAGATCTAGCCGAGGATCATCTCCGCGGCGATCTCGCGGGCGGCGGTGGCGCCGGAGGCGTCCAGCACGGCCTCGGCCACCTCCTGGCACTGGGCGAGGTCGAGGTCGGCGAGCTGGGCGCCGACACCGGCCACGGCGGTGGAGGCAGCGGACAGGGAGGTCACACCGAGTCCGGCCAGGACACACGCCAGCTTCGGGTCGGCGGCGGCCTCACCGCACACGCCGACGGGAGTCTCGGTGAGCTCACCGACGCGGCAGGTCTCCTTGACCAGGCGCAGCACTGCCGGTTGCCACGGGTCGGTGAGGTACGCCAGCGAGGGTGAGAGACGGTCCGCGGCCATCGTGTACTGAGTGAGGTCGTTGGTGCCGATGGACACGAAGTCGAGATGCGGCATGATGCGGTCGGCCATGATGGCGGCGGCGGGGACCTCGATCATCGCGCCCGGGGTGAGGCCGCGCTCGCGGCACAGCTCGGCGAACCACTTGGCCTCACGCTCACGGGCCACCATGGGAGCCATGACCCAGGTGGGGGCGTCCTCGCCGCGGCCTTCGGCGGCGAGGGCGATGGCGTCGAGCTGGCGGACCATGATGCCGTCGTTGCCCCAGGCGATGCGCAGTCCACGGACGCCGAGGGCGGGGTTCTCCTCGTGCTCCATGTTGGCGTAGGCGATGGGCTTGTCGGAACCGGCGTCGAGGGTGCGGATGACCACCTTGGAATCCGGGAAGGCGTCGAACACCTTCCTGTACACCGCGGCCTGTTCCTCAACGGTGGGCTCCTTGGAGGCGGAGAGGAAGCTCATCTCGGTGCGGTAGAGGCCGATTCCCTCGGCCTGGGTGTCGGCGGCGACGCGGGCGGCCTGTCCGTCGGCGACGTTGGCCAGCAGCTGCACGCGGTGGCCGTCCTTCGTCTGGGCGGGGCCGCGCCACTGGGCGACGATGGCGGCGCGCTCCCGGGAGGAGGCGACGGCCGCGCGGGCGGACTCTTCGTCGGCGTCGAGGGTGATGGTGCCGCTGGCGCCGTCGATGAGCACCGGCTCGCCGTCGGGGATCTCGTTGATGCCCTTGCCGGCGGCGACGATGCAGGGGACGTTGAGCTGGCGGGCGATGATGGCGGTGTGACTGGTGGGGCCGCCGAGCTCAGTGACCAGGGCGACGACGAGCTCCGGGTTGAGGGTGGCGGTGTCGGCCGGGGAGAGGTCGTCGGCGAAGAGCACCTTCTCCGAGGTGATGTTCGGCAGGCCCGGCTCGTCCTCGCCGCGCAGCTCGGCGATGACGCGGTCGCGGATATCCCTGAGGTCGGTGGTGCGCTCGGCCATGAGCCCGCCGGCGGCCTCGAACATGTCCACGAACTTCTGGGTGGCGGCCACGGTGGCGTAGTCGGCGGGGTGTCCTCCGCTGATGTTCTTCTTCACGGCCTTGCGCCAGCCGCGGTCGTTGACCATGCCGACGGTCGCCTTGAGAACCTCGGCGGCGGCGCCGTCGACGGTCTCGGAGCGGGCGGCGAGCCGCTCGGCGACGGTGTCGGCGGCGACGGTGAATCGTTCGAACTCGGCGTCGCGGGCGTCCTCGGCGACGGTGGCCCCGGATTCGGGGAGCTCGGGTCGGGCGTGGACCCAGATGGCGGGGGCGTAGGCGATTCCGGCGACGACGCCGGTTCCCTTGACGGACGTGGATTCAGTGGCCATGGCGATGTAGTCCCATCTCACAGTGCAGAAGTCGTGTGACCTCCAGAACACCACAAAATCCACTCTTTAGCAACGATACAGACATGCCCATCTTGACAACCAAACACATTCGGACAATGATGAGGTCACAACCAGACACGTAGTGTGACCTACTTCATCATTTTCATAACGACCCGCCGCAGACGCGCCCCAGGTGCCTCGGGAACACCCGACCGCCCCCTACGATTGATCCAGCTCAGGCGACCGCCACCCCCGCGGGTGGCCGGTGACCTGACATTGACCGCGTCGACCACAGTTTTTCCGAACGGACAGAACGGACAGGGAGCCCACCGTGATTCTCACCTTGACCCCCAACCCCAGCATCGACGCCACGATGCAGCTGGTCGACAGGCTCCGCCGCGGTCTCGTCCACCGCCCCACATCCATCTCCCAGGTCGCCGGCGGTAAGGGCGTCAACGTCACCCACGCGCTGACGCTGGCGGACAAGCTGAGCCTCGCGCTGTTCCCGGCGGACGGCAACGACCCTTTCGTCGCGCTGGCCCGCCAGGCGGGGATCCCCTTCCACTCCATCCCGGTGTCCGAGGGCGTCCGCATCAACACCACCCTCACCGAGCCGGACGGCACGACCACGAAGATCAACGGTCACGGCGCCACCATCGAACCGCCGACCCGCCGCATCATCGAGGAGACCGTCACCCGCCTCGCCGGCAACGCGTCCTGGCTGGTCATGGCCGGTTCGCTGCCGCCCGGGGTCCCCGAGGACTGGTACACCACGCTCATCGCGACGGTTCGCGCCACGCACCCGGATTTGCTCATCGCCGTCGACACCTCCGACCGGGCGATGCACTCCCTCGGCGCGGGTCTCGAGACCGCCGCCCCGACCCTCATCAAGCCGAACGGCCTCGAGCTCGGGCAGCTCGTCGGCCGGGACGGCGAGGCGATGGAGGCGGCGGCCGCGTGGCGACGTCGCTGACGTGGTCGAGGCCGCGCGCATCGTCGTCACGCGGGGTATCGACGAGGTCCTCGTCACCCTCGGTCCCGCCGGCGCCGTGCTGGTCACCTCATTCGGTGCGTGGTTTGCCACGCCCCCGCCGGTCAACGTGCAGTCCACCGTCGGGGCCGGCGACAGTTCCCTGGCGGGTTACCTCATCGCCCGCGCCGAAGGTGCGGACCCGGCGGGTTGCCTCGCCCGGGCCGTCGCCTACGGCACCGCGGCGACCGGGCTGCCCGGCACCACCATCCCGTCCCCCTCACAACTGAATCTCAAGGAAACCCATGTCCGTCATCTCCCCTGACCTGGTCCGACTCGACGTCGACCTTGGCGCGGGCACCAGCGACGTCATCACCGGTCTGGCCCGGGTCGTCCACGCCGCCGGCTGCGCCGACGACGCCACCGTGCTTGCCGACGCCGCCCTCGCCCGCGAGGCCCAGAACCCCACCGGCGTGCCCGGGCAGGTCGCGATCCCCCACTGCCGGTCCGCGGCCGTCACCGAGCCCACCCTCGCCTTCGCCCGTCTCTCGCGCCCCGTCGACTTCGGCGGCCCGGACGGCGACGCCGAGCTCGTCTTCCTCATCGCCGCGCCGGAGGGTGGTGGCAAGGCGCACCTGAAGATCCTCTCCAAGCTGGCCCGCGCCCTCGTGCGCGGTGACTTCCGGGAGCACCTCCGCGCCGCCACCACCCCGGAGGAGGTCGTCGCCGCCGTCGACGACGTCATCGGCGATCTCCCCGCGACCACCCCGCCGGAGAAGACCCGCGTCGTCGCGGTCACCGCCTGCCCGACGGGCATCGCGCACACCTACATGGCGGCGGACTCCCTCACCCAGACCGCCGCCGCCCGCGCGGACGTCGAACTCCACGTGGAGACCCAGGGATCCTCGTCCACCGACGCCCTCGACCCGGAGATCATCCGGCAGGCGGACGCGGTCATCTTCGCCACCGACGTCGGCGTGCGCGACCGCGAGCGCTTCGCCGGCAAGCCCGTCATCGAGGCCGCCGTCAAGCGCGCCATCAACGAACCCGCCGTCATGATCGACGAAGCCGTGACCGCCTCCCGCGACCCGCAGGCGCGGCGGGTGAGCGGCACGGCGTCGACAGCGGAGAAGAAGCAGGAGCTGGGCTGGGCCCGGCGCATCCAGCAGGCGGTGATGACCGGTGTCTCGTACATGATCCCGTTCGTCGCGGCCGGCGGCCTGCTGCTCGCGCTCGGCTTCCTCGTCGGCGGGTACGACATGGCCAACGGCTGGGAGGCCATCGCGCTGCAGCACTCGCTGGGCAACCTGCCCGGCAACGAGGTGCTTGTCGACGGCGCCCCCGTCACCTTCGACCGCTCCGGTCTCGCGCTGTACCTCGGTGCGGTGCTCTTCGCCACGGGGCAGATGGCGATGGGCTTCATCGTCGCCGCCCTGTCCGGCTACACGGCGTACTCGCTGGCGGGCAGGCCGGGCATCGCCCCCGGTTTCGTCGGCGGCGCGATCTCGGTGCTCATCGGCGCCGGTTTCATCGGCGGTCTGGTCACCGGTATCCTCGCCGGCCTCATCGCGTACTGGATCGCATCGTGGAGGGTGCCGCGGATCCTCACCTCCCTCATGCCGGTGGTGATCATCCCGCTGCTCACCTCCCTCGTCGTCGGACTGCTCATGTTCCTGCTGCTGGGACGCCCGCTGGAGGGCATCATGACCGGCCTGACGGACTGGCTGTCGTCGATGTCCGGCTCCTCGGCGGTGGTGCTGGGCATCATCCTCGGCCTCATGATGTGCTTCGACCTCGGCGGCCCGGTGAACAAGGCGGCGTACCTGTTCGCCACCGCCGGCCTGTCAACGGGTGACACCGCCTCCATGCAGATCATGGCCGCCGTCATGGCCGCCGGCATGGTCCCGCCCATCGCCCTGTCCGTGGCCACGCTGGTGCGGAAGCGGCTGTTCACCCCGGCGGAGCAGGAGAACGGCAAGTCCGCGTGGCTGCTCGGCCTGTCCTTCATCTCCGAGGGCGCGATCCCCTTCGCGGCGGCCGACCCGCTGCGCGTCTGGCGGCGCGGTCACCGGCGCCGTCTCCATGGCCCTCGGAGCGGGGTCCCGCGCCCCGCACGGCGGCGTGTTCGTCCTCTTCGCCATCGACCCCTGGTGGGGCTTCCTGCTGGCCATCATCGCCGGTACGGTCGTCTCCGCGGTGGCGGTCATCGGGCTCAAGCAGTTCTGGCCCTCCCGGGCAGTGGCAGCTGCCACAGTGGATGCCTAAACTGGCGTTCATCACCCGTTAAAGAAAGGACCACCATGGCTTCCAAGACCGTGACCGTAGGCTCCGCAGTCGGCCTGCACGCCCGCCCCGCCGCCATCGTCGCTGACGCCGCCGGCGAGTACGACGACGACATCATCCTCACCCTCGTCGGCGACGAGGACGGCGAGGAGGCCGACGCCGCCTCCGCCCTCATGATCATGGCGCTGGGCGCCGAGAAGGGCGACCAGGTCACCGTCACCTCCGACAACGCCGAGGCCGTCGAGAAGATCGCCGCCCTCATCGAATCCGACCTCGACAACTAGTCCCCGGAATCACCGACGCCTCCCGGTCCTCACCGGGAGGCGTCGTCTCATTCTACTGGTAGGCGATGATGATGGCGTCGTGCCGCTGCGCGGCCTCGGCGAAGAACTTCTGCAGCGGCGGCAGATCATGCGAGTACGTCAGCTCACCGACCTCGCCCAGCGCCTCCGCGATCATGGCCACCTGCACCGGGGCCAGGGCGTTCCGCGTCGGCTTGTACTGCCACATCTCGCCGCCGTTGAGCGCCGGCTCGGCATGGGTGAGCAGCAGATCCTCATCGAGGATGAACCAGTCGTCGCTCAGACGCAGGGTGGGATGATCCCCGGCCTCGATGAGCTTGTCGACGACCGCCACCCGGTTCGGGGTCACCGTCAGGTGGAGGTAATCGTCCTTGGAGACGGCGAGATACACAGGAACACGCATGTCTACCGTTGTACCACCGTGAGCGGGTGGTCCGTCGGCCTCACCGGCCAAGTCCCCGGTGGTTTGTGATGAAAATCGCGGGATCAGGCGAGGGTGACGTAGAGGTCCGTGATCATGTCCGCCGGATCCGCCTCCGGGGAGGGCTCGGTGACGTAGGTCTCCCAGTACACCGGACCCGCCGGCCGCCCTGATTCCCGGACCGCCTCCGTCAATTCCTGCCAGGTCCGCCCCAACGTGTCGTAGGAACCGTGGTGCCGGGTGGTGAACGCCTCGCACTCCGGAACGTGGTGCACCAGCTCCGGATGGGCGGCCTCCACGGCGGCCACCTGCTCGGGGTGCAGCGGAAAGGCGGCGGCGATGTCGACGGTCTCGGTCAGCGGCGAGAAGTAGTACGCGCGGGCCGGGCCCCGACCGCCTGCAGGGCGTCGATAAGCAGGGGGTAGGCGCGGTCGAAGAAGGCGGGCAGCTCGTCGACGGAGACGGTCTCACGCGAGGCGATGAACGCGTGGGCGGGGAGGTTGATCTCTCGGGTCATGGCACCTAATTGTAGAACTTGGCGCCCCGGCCTTCACCGACGTGAATGTAGAGCCACTTGAGCAGCGGGTACGCGAGGATGATGCCCGCCGAACCCCAGGCGATGCCCTCCAGCTCGACGGAACCGATGCTCAGCGTCAGGTTGCCGATGCCCGCGATGAGCGCCACCGCCGCCGCCGTGAGGTTGACCGGATTGTTGAAGTTGACCCTGTTGTCCTGCCAGATGCGGATACCGAGCATGCCGATGAGTCCGTACAGCACGATCGTCGCGCCGCCCAGCACCCCGGTCGGGATAGTGAAGATGAGCGCACCGAACTTCGGGATGAACGCCAGCGCGATCGCCGTCGCCGCCGCCACCCAGTACGCGGCCGTCGAGTAGACGCGGGTGGCGGCCATGACGCCGATGTTCTCCGCGTACGTGGTGGTACCGGAACCACCGAAGGAACCGGCCAGCGTGGTCGCCAGGCCGTCCGCGACGAGGGCGTCGCCCGCCAGATCGTCGAGGTTCTTCCCCGTCATCTCCGAGACGGCCTTGACGTGGCCGACGTTCTCCGCGATGAGCACGATGACCACCGGCAGCGTCACGAGGATCGCCGACAGGTGGAACTCCGGGCTGTGGAACTGCGGCACACCGATCCACGCGGCCTGCCGGATGGTCTCCCCCGCCCCCTCCGCGAGATTGCCCGTCACCGTGGCGAACACCCAGCCCACCACCACACCGATGAGAATGCCCAGACGCGCCACCATGCCGCGCCCGGCGACCGTGCACACGAGGATCGCCACCATCGTCACCGCCGCCACCAGCGGCTGCGCCTGGAAGTTGCTCGTGGCCACCGGCGCCAGGTTGAGGCCGATGAGCGCCACGATCGCACCCGTCACCGCCGGCGGCATCACCGCGTCGATGACCTTCCGGCCGGCCGCCTTGACGATGAACCCCACCGCCATGAGCACGACACCGGTGACCAGCACGCCACCGATCTGCGCGCCGGGGCCGTGCTGCTGGCTGGCGATCATCGGCGCGATGAACGCGAACGACGACCCCAGGTAGGAGGGCAGGCGGTTACGGGTGATGAGCAGAAAGATCATCGTGCCCAGACCGGAGAACAACAGGGTGGTGTTGACGGGGAATCCGGTCAGGGTGGGGACAAGGAGGGTCGCTCCGAACATCGCCACGACATGCTGCATGCCGATGCCGATGGTGCGGGGCCAGCTGAGGCGCTCGTCGGGTGCGACGACCGCGCCGGGGGCAATTTTCCGACCGTCGCCGTGGACGGTCCAACCGAGGCTTTTGATGGTCACGGTTACACAGTAGCGTCGATAAGCATGAATCCTGACACGCAACCGTTCGCCTTCGGACGCGACGGCGTCCGCGTCTTCTCGCTCATCGGCGCCGCACTGGCCGCCTGGTTCTGGTACGAGCAGGAGGGCGGCGGCTGGATCGCCATGTTGTGGATGCTCGCCGTGTCGTGGGCGGTGCTGTTCGTCGTGTTCACGCTCGCGCGGTGGGCGTTCAACCGACTGTTCGCGTGGGGTGCACGGCGGGCGGAGGAGGACTCGTAATTACCGGCGACGACCTGACACTATGCACCGGATGGCATGCATCCGGTGATCGTTGTTACGACGCCTCCCCCTCCACCGCGAACTCCGCCAGCTCGCGGGCCATGGACTGCGGGAGGCGGACGTCGATGAGCGTGCCGTCGGCGGTGTACTCCTCGGAGCGCACGGTGCCGTACTCGTGCAGGCGCGAGATGACGTCGCCGCGGGTGAAGGGCACGAGCAGCACGAGATGGGCGTCGAGGGAGTTGAGGAACAGCTCGATGCGTGCCTCCAGCTCCGGGATACCCTCACCGGTGACGGCGGAGACGTAGACGGCGTCATCGACCGCGTGCCGCAGCTCGGCGAGCACCAGCGGATCGGCCTGGTCGATCTTGTTCACCACGATCATCTCCGGCGGAGCGTCCTCGCCGGTCTCCTTGACGATGTCGTAGATGACCTTGTTCACGGCCTCGATCTGCTTGAGCGGGAACGGGTCGGAACCGTCGACGACGTGCAGCACCAGATCGGCCGCCAGCACCTCCTCGAGCGTCGACTTGAAGGCCTCGACGAGCTGCGTCGGCAGGTGGCGGACGAAACCGACGGTGTCGGTGAAGACGACGGCGCGGCCGTCGGCGAGCTCGGCGCGCCGGGTCGTCGGGTCCAGGGTGGCGAACAGCGCGTCCTCCACTAGCACACCCGCACCCGTGAGCGCGTTGATGAGCGAGGACTTACCGGCGTTGGTATACCCCGCGATGGCGATCTGCGGGATAGTCGACTCCTGACGACGCTGTCGCTTGATCTCACGCGCCGTCTTCATGCCCGCCAGTTCGCGGCGCAGCTTGGCCATCTCCTGGCGCAGGCGACGACGATCCGCCTCGATCCGCGTCTCACCGGGACCACGCAGACCCACACCGCCGTTGGAGCCGGCGCGGCCACCCGCCTGACGCGACAGGTTGCCACCCCAGCCACGCACGCGGGTGTAGAGGTACTCCATCTGCGCCAGCGACACCTGCGCCTTGCCCTCCTTGGACTTCGCGTGCTGGGCGAAGATGTCGAGGATGAGCATGGTGCGGTCGATGACCTTGGTGTTCAGTGCCGTTTCCAGCGCGACGAGCTGGCCGGGGCTGAGCTCACCGTCGCAGATGACGGTGTCGGCGTCGGTCGCGGCGATGATGTCCTTGAGCTCGGCGACCTTGCCGGACCCGATGTAGGTGCCCGGGTCGGGCTTGTCGCGGCGCTGGTAGAGCATCTCGAGGACCTCGGCACCCGCGGTCTCGGCGAGGGCGGCGAGCTCGGCCATGTTCGCGTCGACCTCGGCGGAGGTGCCCTCCGTCCACACGCCGACGAGGATGACCTGTTCGAGGCGCAGCTTGCGGTACTCGACCTCGGTGATGTCCTCGGAGTCGCGGGAACGGATCTCGGTGTCACGGGTGACGCGGCGGAAGCGGTTACGCTCGGCGAGATCGAGCTCGCCGGTGGTGGGGGTCAGCAGATCGGAGAGATCCGTGCCCGGGTCTTCCGGGATGGTCGGCTGCGGGGCATTGTCGCGGAAGGCGCGGGCCAGCAGTTCATCGTGGGAGTTGGGGTCGTTCTGGGAAACATCAGTCATTTCTGTTCATTGTTCCACGTCGGAGGCGGAGTTAACAGCACCGGGCCGCCGCGATACACTGAACAACCATGAGCACCGACCTGAAGAGCATCGGACTGGGTTTTGACCGCTGGCAGGACGCCGTCGAAGCGGCCATCGCCACCAATCAGCTGGTTGTCGCCGGCGAGATCCGGGGTGGACAGCTGATCCAGTTCACGGACGCCTCGGGCGCCCAGATCAACATCCTGGCCGTCGAGCCGTTCGCCACCTTCGCCGGCTTCGAGTCGGTCACCCAGACCTTCGCCCACGTCAGCATGGTCAACGACGTTCTCGCGCTGTGTGAGATCGTCACCCCGGACGGCACCGTCCTGTCGTCGATCACCTGCAACCTGGCCCAGGGCCCGCTGCTTGTCGACGCCCCCACCCAGACCTGGCAGCAGATCGGTGTCACCGCCCTCGGCCTGGACACCACCACCTACGAGTCCCCCGAGGCCTACGAGGCCGCCTCCGGCCAGGTCGTCGGCGAGATCGTCTCCGAGGGTGCGCAGCTGGTCACCTCCGGTTCCGGTGCCGCCGCCCCGGACGCCTCCGCGTTCTTCTCCGCCCGCATTCTCGACTCCGAATACCGCCACAACCAGCTCACCGGCCAGCGTTTCATCCACGCCACCGTCGACGGCGCCTTCCCCTTCGACCTCTGCCTGGTCGACGGCCCGGAGCTGCCGGAGAAGGGTTCCGTCGTCGCCGGCACCGCGATGCTCACCGCCTCCGTCCTGTCCCCCATGTCGGGTGGCGGCTGCGGCGGGTGCGGCAGCTCCTGCGGCTGCGGCGGCCACTAGAGGCACACATGCCGTTCCGGATGCTCATCAAGCAGGATCCCCCGCGGCAGCGGTGGATTCTGCTGCTCATCATCGCCGCCTGCGTGGCGGTCCTGGTGATCTTCCGGCTGCAGGGGCTCCTGCTCATCCTGCCGATCCTGGCGGTGGCGATGCTCGTGATGAGCCGGCGTCCCGACACCACCGAGACCCTCGCCCTGCGCTCCTCCATCACGCTGAGCGCCGAGGACATCGAGGACGTCATCGCCGAGTTCGACCGCTTCGCCACCGGCACCGACGCCGAGGCCATCGCGGACCGCACCCTCAACCGTCCGGCGCTGCTCGACCTCGACTGCACCGACCCGGACATCGCGGCGTTCCATCATGAGTACGCCACCGCGCGCCGTTTCCTCTCGCGCCTCGACGCCCGCCTCGCCGCCGAGAACCTCGAGGTCTCCCAGCTGGAGACCCTCCTGACGGTCACCGACATGCGGGCCCTCGAGATCAAGGAGACGTGGCTGGCCGCCCGGCAGGCCGCCCAGCGCCTGGGGCACGACTACTAGAGCGTCACCTCACCCGTCGCGATGATCCGCGACGGTCCGGTGAGCGTCGAACGGTCACCGTCGATGGTCACCTGCACCGTGCCGCCCGGGATGTGGACGGTCACCTCACCGTCCGTCCACCCGGCGTCGGCGAGGGCGGCGCGGGCGGCGGCCACCGTGCCTGTGCCGCAGGAGCGGGTCTCCCCCACCCCGCGCTCGTGGACCCGCATGTGCACGGCGCCGTCGGTCAGCGGGGTGAGGATCTCCACGTTGACCCCGCCGGGGAAGAACTCCCGGTCGAACTCGGGGTCCGAAAGTGCCATAGCCTGCAGCGACTCCGGGGTGAGTCCGGGCAGCACGCACGCCAGGTGGGGGTTGCCCAAGTCGACGCCCAGCCCGGCGATGGTGAGATCCCCCAGGCGGGCCGTTGACAGGCCGGTGACCTCGGCGGCCCCCATCTCAACCGTGACCACCGCGTCGGTGCCCGAGCACTCGCGCACGGTCACGCGGCGGTCGCCCGCCCGGGTGCCCACGGTGAACTCGTCGGAGTCGACCAGCCCGCGGGAGCGCAGCCAGTGCGCGAACACGCGCACGCCGTTGCCGCACATCTCGGCGATGGAGCCGTCGGCGTTGCGGTAGTCCATGAACC
>DGYFR06203__coassemble_2115_pt1 | contig 12783 bp, 13 predicted proteins | sample DGYFR06203__metabat2_low_PE_009 | metagenome-assembled genome bin DGYFR06203 | reverse complement strand
AGATCCGCGGGGCGGAGGTCGTCGACCTGCTCGCCGCACTCAACACCGGCCACGAGGGTGGCGCCGGCACCATCCACGCCAACGCCCTCGCCGAGGTCCCCGCCCGCATGGAGGCCCTGGCCGCCCTCGGCGGGATGACCCGCACCGCGCTGCACTCCCAGCTGGCGGCGGCGATGGACGTGGTCGTCGTCATGCGCCGCGGCAGCGACGGCCGCCGCCGGGTCCACCAGATCGGCCTGCTGCGCGGCAACCCGGTGGAGGCACACCCCGTGTGGGACGCCGACCGCGGCGCGCTGCCCGGTTTCGCCGAGCTGCAGGCGGAGGTGACCGCGTCCACATGACCCCGCTCCTGCTGCTCGCCGCCCACCTGGCCCTGCCCGCCCCGTCGCCGTCCGGCCGCCTGCATGCCGTGGCACCCGACGCCCGCCTGCTCGGACTCCCCGTCCTCGGGGCCGGGGCCGTGCTGTTCATCCTGCTGGGCAGCGCCTCGGGCACCGTCGCCCTGCTCCTCGTGCTGGGCACCGCCGCGTGGGTCGGCCGGGACATGCGGGAGCGGGGGAGGAGGCGGCGTCGAGAAGCACACACCGCCGCCTTCCTCGGACTCCTCGACGGCGAACTGCGCGCCGGGCACACCATGTCCACGGCCGTCGACCACGCGGCGGGGAACCTGCCCGCCGACACCCCCACCGAGCTGGCGACCACCCTCAACCAGGTGCGCACCCGGGTCGGCCGCGGGTTGTCCGGGGCGGCCGTGCTGCTCGACGGCCCCGCCGAACTGGCACCCCTCGGCACCCTGTGGTCCCTGTCGGAACGCCACGGGCTGCCGCTCGCGCCGCTGGTGGAGCAGGCCCGCCTGCGTCTCGACGCCCGCCTCCGCCACCGCGCCGCCACCACCGCCACGCTGCAGGGACCGCAGGCCACCGCCGTCATCCTCACCCTCCTGCCGCTGGCCGGCGTGGGCATGGGCACCGCGATGGGGGCCGACCCCGTCGGGTTCCTCACCGGCGGCGGGCTCGGCGGGATCCTGCTGGTCACGGGCACCACCCTGGCCGCCGGCGGTTTCCTCTGGTCCCGCCACATCATCGGGAGGGCCGCCCCGTGACGCTGCTGATCCTCGCCGCCGTGCTCCTCCTGCCGCCCCCGCAGCTCATCCTGCGCCTGCGTGACCTCGGACCGAAGACCCCGCGCGACGGCCCGCGTCGCCGCGGGGACCCGGACCTGCTCGCCGTGGCCGCCGACATCGACCTCTACGCCGCCTGCCTGCAGGCCGGGCTCACCCCGGCGGCAGCCGCAGCCGCCCTCGTCGACGCCGGGGCCGATACGGGCAGCCGGGGCGCGTGGCGCACCATCGCGGCGCTGCTCGCCATCGGGGTGCCCGCCCGGCGCGCCTGGGCGGAGGCCGCCGACCTCCCCGGACTCCGGGACCTGGCCGGCCCGGCCGCCCTGTCGGGGCGCTCCGGCGCAGCCCTGTCCACCGCCGCCGGCCGCATCGCCGCCACCCTGCGCGACGACGCCGCCGCCCGGGCCACCGCCCGGGCCGAACGCGCGGGAGTGCTCATCGCGCTGCCGCTCACCCTCTGTTTCCTGCCCGCCTTCCTCATCCTGGGCCTGGCCCCCGTGGTCATCAGCCTGGGCACCCAACTACTCACCTAGGAGAAACACCATGACCCTCATCAACCACCTCACCACCACCCTCCGCGACGACAAGGGCATGTCGACGGTGGAGTACGCCATGGGCTCGCTCGCCGCGGCCGCCCTCGCCGCCGTGCTCTACGGCGTCATCAACGCCCCCGCGGTCGTCTCCGCCATCGAGGGGATCATCACCGACGCCCTCTCCTCCGCCCCGTGACCACGATCGAGACGGCGCTCGGCATCGGCAGCCTCGTCACGGTGTGCGGCCTCATCGTGGCGGGCATCGCGACGATGTCCGCCCACCTGGTGGCCGTCGACACCGCCGGGGCGGCGGCCCGCGCGTACGCCATCGGCGCGGACTTCACCCCACCCCGGGGCGACGTGGCCGTGAGCGAGTCCTCCGGACTGGCCACCGCCGTGGCGAGCGTGCCCTCCCCGCTGGGACCGCGCCGCCACGCGGCCGTCTTCCCGGTCGAGGTGCCCTGATGCCCACCATCGTCACCGCCGGCGCGGCGGCCGCACTTCTCAGCCTATGCCTCGTGGTCATCGGGGTGGCCGGCCAGGTCGACGCCCACCACCGGGCGCGGGTGGCCGCGGACCTCGCGGCCGTGGCGGGGGCCTTCGCCATCTACCGCGGGGAGGACGGCTGCGTCGCAGCCACGCAGGTGGCGGGGCACAACGGGGCGTCGATAAGCACCTGCCGCGTGGCGGGGGCGGATCTCACCGTCACCGTTGACGTGCGCGGAAGGGAGGTCAGGGCGACGGCGGGCCCGGTGTAGCGCCCGTCATGGTCACCAGCGCGCCGAGCAGCTTCAGCGCGCCGGCCTTGTCCAGCGGATTGTTCCCGTTGCCGCACTTCGGTGACTGCACGCACGAGGGGCAGCCGGACTCGCAGCCGCAGGAGCGCACGGCGTCGAAGGTGGCCTCGATCCACTCCGGGAAGCGGGCGAAACCCTCGTCGGCGAAACCCGCGCCGCCGGGGTGGCCGTCGTAGACGAACACCGTCGGCAGCATTGTGTCCGGGTGCAGTGCCGTGGAGACCCCGCCGATGTCCCAGCGGTCGCACGTGGCGATGAGCGGCAGCAGCCCGATCGCCGCGTGCTCCGCCGCATGCAGCGTGCCCGGGGTGTCGCCCGCGGTGACCCCCATCGCGTCGAGCGCCAGCGGGTCGATCGTGTACGCCACCGCGCGGGTGACCAGGGTCTGCTCCGGCATGTCCAGCGGCACGTGGTCGGCGGTGGTGCCGTCGGGCAGCTTGACGATGTACCCCGTCACCCGGTCCGTCACCTCCACCTCGACGTTGGCCACCCACAGGCCGGGGGAGTAGTTCACCAGCTCGTCCGGCCCCGGGCGGCCGAGGATGCGGATGTCCGTCTCCGAGCGGGCGATCGTCGAGTACTCGGGCGTCTCCGGGCGGGCGAGGGCGATGCGGTCGTCGAAGTCGAGGTCCTCGATGACGAAGCTCTCCCCCTGGTGCAGGTAGACGGCGCCGGGGTGGACCTGGGCGGCGGCGCGGGCGGCGTCGATGGTGCCCAGCAGCCGCCCGTCGGAGACGTCGACGATGAGCACCTCCTCCCCGCTGCCGCCGCGCAGCTGCACGGCGGCGTGGGCGGTGTCGGGGGTGAGCGGGGCGTCGATGAGCGGGGCGGGGAACCAGCCGCGCGGGCGACGGCGCAGCAGCCCGGCATCGGTGAGCTCCGCGACGACCTCGTGCGCACCGAGGGCGTCGACGTCGGCCTCCGTGAGAGGCTTCTCGACGGCCGCGCAGTACACGTGACCCCGCAGCACATAAGGGTTGCGCGGGTTGAACACCGTGCGTTCCACCGGCCGGCCCAGCAGGGCCTCGGGATGGTGGACGAGGTAGGTGTCCATCGGCTCGTCCCGGGCGACGAGCACCACCACCGAGCCCTGGCCCCGGCGTCCGGCCCGGCCCGCCTGCTGCCAGAAACTGGCGACGGTGCCGGGGAAGCCGGCGGTGACGACGGCGTCGAGGCCCCCGACGTCGATGCCCAGCTCGAGGGCGTTGGTCGTGGCGACGCCGAGCAGGGCACCGTCGTCAAGCTGCCGTTCCAGGCGGCGGCGGTCCTCCGCGAGGTAACCAGCCCGGTAGGCGGCGATGCGGCGCCCGAAGTCCGGCCGCCCCAGGGAGGACAGCTCCTCCATTGTGCGGAGGGCGACGAGCTCGGCGGAGCGGCGGGACCGGACGAACGTCAGTGTGCGCGCGCCCTCGGCGACGAAGGTGGCCATGATGCCGGCGGCCTCGGTGGTCGCGGCCCGGCGCACCGGCGCGCCGTTCTCCCCCTCCACGCCGTCGAGGAACCCGGGCTCCCACAACAGCACCGTCCGCGCGCCGGTGGGGGCACCGTCCTCGGTGACCGCCGTGACGGGGCGACCGAGCAGGTTCGCGGCGTGCGCGGCCGGGTCATTCGCCGTGGCGGAGGCGAGGATGACCGTCGGCGCGGACCCGTAGTGCTCCGCCATGCGCAGCAACCGCCGCAGCGCCAGGGCGACGTGCGCGCCGAAGACGCCGCGGTAGGTGTGGCACTCGTCGACGACGATGTAGCGCAGACGGCGCAGCAGACGGGCCCAGCGCTGGTGGTGCGCCAATAACGAGACATGGAGCATGTCCGGATTGGTGAACACGAAACGCGAGGTGTCCCGTATTCCGCTGCGCGCCTCGGTGGGGGTGTCACCGTCGTAGGGGGCGGGGTGGACGGTGTTCAGGCCCTCGATCGAGCGGGTCAGTGCGCTGACGGCCTGCAGCTGGTCGGACCCCAGTGCCTTCGTCGGCGTGAGGTAGAGGGCGCAGGCGGTGGGGTCGGCTGCCAGGTCGCTGAGAATCGGGAGGAGGTATCCCAGCGATTTCCCCGACGAGGTTCCCGTGGAGACGACCACATCCTCACCCTCGTGGGCCCGGTTCGCGGTCTGCGCCTGATGGGTGAACAGCGAGCTGATGCCGTGGTCCTCCAGATACCCCCGCAGCCCCGGATGGACCCACTCCGGCCACGGCGCGTGCCGGGCCGGACGGGCCTCCTGGACGGTGGAGTATGTGCAGGTGGAGGCGGAGAAACGACGGGTGATGGCGGCGGCCAGCTCGGCGCCGAGGTCACTGCCCGGCGAGGAGGGAGTCGTCATTGTGATCACCCCTGTATGTGGGAGAGCGCAGGGGTATTTCCCGCCCTGAAATGTGGTTAGACTATCGCGCCGGGCTAATCCGTGACACACTGGGTGCCGGTCGCTGTTTCTGTGCGTTACGTTTACGTGCTCGCAAGGGATTTATACGCGAGCACCCGAATCACCGCTCCAACCTGGGGATGGTGGTCCATCGGGGGTTCGATACGACCCGGCTGTCGGCAGATGTCGGCGCCGTACCACCTCCACATCAAGAAATAGGTTTAAAAACATGGCACAGGGAACTGTGAAGTGGTTCAACGCTGAGAAGGGCTTCGGCTTCATCGCTCCGGCCGATGGCTCCGCTGACGTCTTCGTCCACTACTCCGAGATCCAGGGCTCCGGCTTCCGTACCCTCGAGGAGAACCAGCAGGTCGAGTTCGAGATCGGTGAGGGCGCCAAGGGCCCGCAGGCTCAGGCTGTTCGCCCGCTCTAAGCCTCACACCGAGCACTTCAAGAAAACTGGCGGCCGCCCAGGCTGAGTGAAAGTTTTCTCGCAGGACCGTCCACCCGTGACACGGGAGGGCGGTCGTTGTTGTTTCCGGGGTCGGTGCGGACTGCTTATCGACGCCCCGCCCACCGCGCCTGCAGCCGCTGAATGGCCACGCCCACCAGACCGCCGACGGCGATGCCGACGATGACGCCCAGCAGCGGGTAGTCGGAGAAGTACCAGCCGCCCGCGTACCCGATGAGCACGGCGAGCAGGGCCCACAGCACCACGCCGATCGTGTCGTAGAGGAAGAACCACCGCCAGGGGTAACGGACGGAACCGAGCATGATCGTCATGAACCACCGGGCCCAGGGGATGAACCGGGCGATGATGATCGTGGCGGCCGCGTTGCGGCGGATGTTCTCCCGCACCCACGCGATGGCCTGCCCGCGGGCGGAGTCCTCCGGGGTGCGTTCCACGATGCCGATGAGCCGGGTACCCGCCAGGTAACAGATGTTGTCGCCGATGACGGCGGCGGTGACCGCGACGAGGATGATCATCCCCAGGTCGGGCACCCCGCGCGCGCCGGACCAGCTGCCGGCCAGGGTGAGGACGGCCTCGCTGGGGATCGCCGGCACGAGGGAGTCGGCCACCACCAGGGCGGCGAGGACCGGGTAGAAGACGGGCAGGGTGAGCAGGGTCTCCACCCACGTGATGATCTGCTCGGTCATTGTCGACACGATAATGAAGGCCCGCCCGGTGGGGCAGGGGAGACGGCTGTGAGGTTCCTGCGAATGGGTCGGCCACAGGAGGGCCATTAAATACTGTGTAACGTGTTGTCAGGAACCGGGTCTGGGCTAAAGTCTCCCGGAAGGACGGTTTTGTCCGTCGAATCGTGTCATCCAGCAGACGAGAGGGAAGATTCCCCAGTGGCAGAAGCGAAGGGATCAGGGAAGAAGACCCTGGTCATTGTGGAGTCGTCGACCAAGGCGAAGAAGATCCAGCCTTACCTGGGCAACGACTACATTGTCGAGGCCTCGGTCGGACACATCCGTGACCTCCCGCGCGGTGCTGCTGACGTCCCCACGAAGTACAAGAAGGAACCGTGGGCGCGACTCGGCGTGGACACGGAGAACGGCTTCACGCCGCTCTACGTCGTCAGCCCCGACAAGAAGAAGAAGGTCGCCGACCTCAAGGCGAAGCTGAAGCAGTGCGACGAGCTGCTGCTCGCGACAGACCCCGACCGCGAGGGTGAGGCCATCGCGTGGCACCTGCTCGAGGTGCTCAAGCCGACGGTGCCGGTGCGCCGCATGGTGTTCAACGAGATCACCAAGCCCGCCATCCTCGCCGCCGCGGAAAACACCCGTGAGCTCGATGAGAACCTCGTCGACGCGCAGGAGACCCGCCGTATCCTCGACCGTCTCTACGGCTACGAGGTGTCCCCGGTGCTGTGGAAGAAGGTCATGCCGCGACTGTCGGCGGGCCGCGTGCAGTCGGTGGCCACCCGCGTCATCGTCGAGCGTGAGCGCGAGCGCATGGCGTTCATCTCCGCTGAGTACTGGGACCTGTCCGCCGACCTCGACACGGGCAGGGACGGGGATGATCCGGAGAACCCGCGCACCTTCCAGGCGAAGCTGGCCACCATCGACGGTCAGCGTGTCGCCCAGGGCCGTGACTTCGATGACCGGGGCCGACTCAAGGGTGAGGCGGTGGTCGTCGGTAAGCAGCAGGCCGAGGCTCTCGCCGAGGCGCTGCAGGGTGTCGACATGCAGGTGTCCGGGGTGGAGGAGAAGGCCTACACCCGCCGTCCGTACGCGCCGTTCATGACGTCGACCCTCCAGCAGGAGGCCGGCCGCAAGCTGCACTACACCTCGGACCGCACGATGCGTATCGCGCAGCGTCTGTACGAGAACGGCCACATCACCTACATGCGTACCGACTCGACCTCGCTGTCCGAGCAGGGCCTCACCGCCGCCCGCCAGCAGGCGAAGGAGCTCTACGGTGACGCCTTCGTCGCGGACTCGCCGCGCCGCTACGACCGTAAGTCGAAGAACTCGCAGGAGGCGCACGAGGCGATCCGCCCCGCCGGCGAGCGCTTCGCCACCCCCGGTGAGCTGCACGGACAGCTCGACGCGGAGGAGTTCAAGCTCTACGAGCTCATCTGGCAGCGCACCGTCGCCTCCCAGATGTCGGATGCGAAGGGTACCTCGATGAAGGTGACCATCGCCGGCACCGCCCGCACCGGTGAGCAGACCGAGTTCTCCGCGACCGGCCGCACCATCACCTTCCCCGGCTTCCTCCGCGCCTACGTGGAGACCACCCGTCTGGCCGACGGTCGCGATGTCGCCGACAACGCCGAGAAGCGCCTGCCCAACCTGTCGGAGGGTGACGCCCTCACCGCCACCGAGATCACCGCGGACGGTCACTCGACCAACCCGCCGGCCCGCTACACCGAGGCCAGCCTGGTGAAGAAGATGGAGGACCTGGGTATCGGTCGTCCGTCGACGTATGCGTCGATCATCAAGACGATCCAGGACCGTGGCTACGTCGTGCCGCGCGGCAACGCTCTCGTGCCCAGCTGGGTGGCGTTCGCCGTGGTCGGCCTGCTGGAGAACAACTTCACCCCGCTCGTCGACTACGACTTCACCTCCTCCATGGAGGATGAGCTGGACAACATCGCCGCCGGTGAGGAGGACGGCACCCACTGGCTGACCGGCTTCTACTTCGGTGACGCCGAGGCCGACGACAACACCGCGGAGTCCATCGCCCGCCACGGTGGCCTCAAGGCTCTGGTCGGCGAGAACCTCGAGCACATCGACGCCCGCGCGGTGAACTCCCTCCACCTCTTCGACGACGAGGAGGGGCGGGCCGTGTTCGTCCGCGTCGGACGCTACGGCCCCTACATCGAGCGCAAGGTCGGCGAGACCGCCGAGGGGGAGCCGGAGTACCAGCGCGCCAACCTCCCGGAGTCGACCACCCCGGACGAGCTCAACCTGGAGCTCGCGGAGAAGCTCTTCGCCACCCCGCAGGGCGGCCGTGAGCTGGGCGTCAACCCGGCCAACGGGCGCATGATCGTGGCGAAGGAGGGCCGTTACGGCCCGTACGTCACCGAGATCGTGCGTGACGACGAACGCGCCACCGCCGAGGCCGCCGCCGAGGACATCGTGGCGCAGGAGCGTGCCGAGGAGGACGCCCAGCGCGCCGCCGACGGCATGCGCGCCAAGAACTGGGGCACCAAGACCGCGGCGGCGCAGAAGGAGAAGCGCATCAACGCCCTGGTCGAGGAGAACCTCAAGCCGGGCACCGCCTCGCTGTTCAGCTCGATGGAGCCCGCCAGCGTCACCCTCGAGGAGGCGCTCAAGCTGCTCAGCCTGCCGCGTGAGGTGGGCGTCGACCCCGCCGACAACGAGGTCATCACGGCCCAGAACGGCCGCTACGGCCCGTACCTGAAGAAGGGCAGCGACTCCCGTTCCCTGGCCAGCGAGGACCAGATCTTCTCCATCACCCTCGACGAGGCGCGGCGCATCTACGCCGAGCCGAAGCGCCGTGGTCGCGCCGCCGCGCAGCCGCCGCTGAAGATGCTCGGCGACAACGACGTCTCCGGCAAGCCGATGTCCGTCAAGGACGGTCGCTTCGGCCCGTACGTCACCGACGGCACCACCAACGCCTCGCTGCGCAAGGGTGACAGCCCGGAGACCATCACCGACGCGCGCGCCAACGAGCTGCTCTCGGAGCGTCGCGCCAAGGAGGCCGCCGACGGCGGGTCCCCGGCGAAGAAGACCACCAAGAAGTCGGCGAAGAAGACGGCCAAGAAGACCACCAAGAAGACGGCCAAGAAGACCACCCGCAAGGCCCCGTCCCCGGGCACGAAGCGCGTGGTCAAGGCCGGTAACCGCAAGAAGTAGATGTCCCGGATCCTCCGCGCGGCGTACTGGCTCGCCGGCGGTGCTTACGCCGCCTCGCGGGCGGTCGGGTCGCGCCGTCTGCTGCTCGCGTCCAAGCCGGCGGTGGTCCCGTTGCTTCTCGACGCCCCCCTCGCCGCCCCCTCCCCGGAGCGGGAGGTGGGCCTGGTCGGTCTGGCCGGTGGCTGGGCCGGGGACGTGGTGCTGCTGCGGGAGAACAGCCTGCCTCAGGGGGCGGCGGCGTTCGCCGTCAATCAGGCGGCCTACCAGTGGCTGCTGTGGCGGCGCGGAGCCCGCTTCCGGCCGGGGCCGGTGGCGCTGCGGGCGGTGCCGTTCGCGGCCGCCGCGTGGTTCGGGAGGAGGCACCTGGGGCTGGTGCTGCTCTACGGCGGCATGGTGACCGCGACCTCGGCGCTGGCCGCGGACCCGCAGCTGCGTGGGCGGGGTCTGGCGGGTCTGGCTGTCGGTGGTGATCTCTTCCTCCTCTCGGACTCACTGATCCTCGTGCGGATGCTGCTGCCGTCCCGTGATTCCGGGCTGGCGCGGGGTCTGGATGTGGCGGTGGCGGGCACCTACGTCACGGCGCAGCGGCTGCTCGTCGACGGGTTGTTCCGCCGCTGACTACGCTGGAACCCATGACTTCCCCCGCCACCTCTCCCGTGAATGAACTGGTCACCCGCACCCGCGAGGGCGTCGACGCGCTGCGTGACTCCCTGCTCGCCTCCTTCCAGGAACCGGAGCGCATCGCCTACCTGGCGGCCGGTGAGCTGAGCATCTGGTCGCGCCTGTTCGGGTGGGAGAAGCCCGCTGCGGTGGCGATCGCGGCCACCATGCCGCCGCTGGCCGGAACCGTGGCCCGCCACGACGCCTCCCCGGTGCTGCTCGCGGGCCTGGCCGGCGGGTGGGTCGGCGATCTGGCCAAGCTGCGCAAGCCGGACCACACCCCGGTGATGGGCATGTTCGGCATCGCCGCCCAGCACGCCGCCTATTCCGCGAAGCTCTACGACCGGGGTGCCCGCCCCTCCCCGGCGCGTGTGGGGCTGCGGGCCGCCGCCTGGGCCACCGGCCTGGGCCTGGCGACGTGGCGGAAGAAGTCGCTCATCGCGCCGTCCGCGCTGGCCGGCGTGTTCGTCGCCGCCACCTCCACCCTGGCCGATGATCGTTCCCTGCAGGACGGCACCACCGTGCGCCAGGGACTCGGGCACGGCGGCAATCTGCTGCTCGTCGCGGAGGGCATCGCCCTGCTGCGCGAGACCGTCCTCACCGGTGATTCCCTGGGCCACCGGGCCCTGGACGCCGGCATGCGGGCCTCGCACGTCATCGGCAACATGCTGCTTGTCGACGGGCTGACGCGGGAGTAGCCTCACGCGGCCTGCACGGCGGCCGGCGGCCCGAAGACCACGCAGTGACCGATGAGGGCCTGCCTCGAGTATCCGGGGATGACCGCCGACTGCAGCCGGTACTCCGCCGCGGACAGCTCCGTGGCCAGGCGCGCCTCGTCCGCCGGGACCTCGGGTGGCCAGAAACCGAAGAGTGCGCCGCCGCGTTCCTGGATGCGGCAGGCTCCGTCGTCGTGCCAGTCGTCGGTCGCCTGGTCGACGAACTCCCCGAAATGGTGGCGGCACAAGGCACCGTGGATCCCCACCTGGGTGAGTGTCCCCTCGCGCAGCCGGACGATGCCGCTGAGGTAGCGGCGGCCGTCGGCCCCGGAGGCGCAGCTGACCACGTCGCCGGAGACGAGTCCCAGGTCGAGGGCGTCGCCGAGCAGCTGGAAGGAATCCCCGCTGCGGCGGGCACGCAGGGTGCGGACGCGGGGTGGGGAGGTGGCGTCGGTCAGGGGGAGAGGGCGAACGGTGACGGTGGTCGTGGGTGGGGTGGTCCGCTTCTGTTTCTTGGCCATGCCCCCACCTTCGCAGCACTGTTCGAGGGGGTCCAGGCCCCGTGGTGTGGCCTGTGGATAACTCGCCCGAAGGGTGATGTGTCAGCGAAAATCTGTGGATAAACCCCGGAAAGTGCGCAGTTGCGCACTGCGCGGGCGTCGATAAGCAAGGGATCAGCGGCGGAAACGCTCCAGCGGCGGGCCGAGCACCGGCTGCAGCCGTTTGACGCAGAAGCCGATGAGCAGCGCCGCGGCCACCGTGCCCTCGCGCACACCCACCACCTGGCCGGCGAACGCCAGACCCAGCACCACGGCGGAGAGCACGAGCACGACGTCGAAGGCGATCTTGACGTAGCCGAAGACGAAGAGGCGACGCTCGCCGAACACGCGCGCCAGCTCGGTCGCGATGGTGAGCACCGTGGCCTCACCGGCCAGCATGATGGACCGCGCCGCGATCTGGAAGACGATGCCCACCGCGAGCACGACGATCGCCAGAAGAACCAGCACCCACTGCTGCCAGTACGCCGTGTGGCCCACCCACGACGTGGCCCACAGCGCGATGTCGTTGAGCACGCCGAACACCAGCAGCACCGGCAGCTGGAGCAGCTGGATCGGGCGGAAACGGCGCCTCAGCAGCAGGAACTGCAGGAACACGAGGCCGGAGTTCACCAGGATCGTCGCCGTCCCCAGACTCAGCGCGGAGATGAGGCTGAGGACGTACGGGAGGGAGGAGATGGTCGTGGTACCCAGGTCGGAACGCACCGACAGGGCGATGCCGAATGACATGATGACCAGCCCGACGAAGAGGAGGAGGAGTCGCCGGGGAGCGAGCAGTTCCATCAGGAGCGGTCCGCCATCGTCGCGCGGATGGGGCGGGCCAGCTGGGTCATTTCCCGCCGCCCGCGCAGCTCCACGGACTTCATGACGGTCCACCGCGCCTGCTCGGCCTCGTTGGCGCCGCGCAGGGTGGCGGCGTTGGTGAGCACCCTGCCGTCAGTGTCCTTGGCCAGCTCGGTGAGGCGGGCGGCGGAGTTCACGGCGTCGCCGATGACGGTGTACTCGAAGCGGTCGGAACCGCCGATGTGACCGGCGACGACGTGCCCGGCGGCCACCCCGATGCCGGCCTGCAGGGCCATGCCCTTGAGCTCCTGACGCAGCTCGCGGGCAGCGGTGAGCGCGTGGGAGGTGGAGTCGGGCAGGGAGATCGGGGCACCGAAGACGGCGAGCGCGGCGTCACCCTGGAACTTGTTGATGATGCCCTTGTTGCGGTGCACCACCTCGACGACGTGCTCGAAGAACTGGTTGAGCGCCTCGACGACCTCCTCCGGGGTGTGGTTGACCGCGAAGGTGGTCGAGCCGATGACGTCGACGAACAGGACCGCGACCTTGCGGTCCTCACCGCCGAGGGTGGGACGCTCCTCCAGGGCGCGCTTGGCCACCTCGGCGCCGACGTAGCGACCGAAGATGTCACGCACGCGCTGACGCTCCTTGAGGCCGCGCATCATCTCGTTGAAACCGGCCTGCAGGACACCCATCTCGGAGCCGTCGTAGATGTCGACCTGCACGTTCGTGTCACCACGACGCACCCGGTTGATCGCCTCCTGCAGCTCCAGGACGGGGTCGACGACGCTCATGATGGCGAACGTCGTCCCCACGAAACCGGTGACCAGCACCGTCAGCGACAGGGCGACGATGCCCGGGATGAGCTCGCCCGCGTTGCCCATGAAGAACCCGGCCCGCTGCCCCAGGGCCAGCAGCAGGATGCCCAG
>DGYFR06203__coassemble_2086_pt1 | contig 13235 bp, 12 predicted proteins | sample DGYFR06203__metabat2_low_PE_009 | metagenome-assembled genome bin DGYFR06203 | reverse complement strand
CTTCTCCATCTCCATCCAGTCGGAGACGGTGGCCTTGCGGCCGGCCTTGCCGTGGGTGGCACCCGCCTCGGAGATGATGTGCGCGTGCAGCGCCAGCGCCTCGGTCAGGGTGGACTTACCGGCATCGGGGTGGGCGATGACGGCGAATGTGCGGCGGCGTGCGGCTTCGGCGGTGGTGCTCATAAGTCCTTGAGCGTAGTCGCTCGCCTACTCCCAGGTCACACCGAGTGCGTGGGCCGTGTCCTCGAACACGCGGGTCGCCAGTTCCGGATCCCGCCCGGCCCGCTTCTGGATCCCCGGCCGCCGCCGGTCGTTGTAGTAGCGGCCGGACTGCCAGTGGATCCCCGGTGTCCCGGCGATGAAGTACGCCAGGTTCATCCCGCCGTCGGGCGCCGGGCGGAACATGCGGGCGATGGCCGTCTGGTAGCCGTAGTGGATGACGCCTGAGGTCTCGGTGCCGAAGTTCGTCGCGATGACCCCGGGGTGGAACGCCACCGTGTTGAGCCCCCGGTGGTGGTAGCGCGCGTGCAGCTCGCGGGTGAACAGCACGTTGCCCAGCTTGGAGTTGCCGTAGGCGCGGGCGGGGGAGAAGTCGCGCTGGGTCTCCGGGTCGTCCGGGTTGAAGCGGGCGAGGAAGGCGGAGGCCATCGACGACGTCGCCACCACCGACGCGCGTGATTCCAGGAGGGTGGGCAGCAGCAGGTTCGTCAGCAGGTAGGGGGCCAGCTGGTTGACCTGCCACGTCAGCTCGAAGCCGTCGGCGGTGCGGATGGGGCCGTCGAGCATGCTGCCCGCGTTGTTGGCCAGGACGTCGATACGCCCGAGTTGACGCAGCTCGGCGGCGAGGGAACGGACCTCGTCGAGGCGCGAATAGTCGGCGACGTGGTACGTGGCGTCCGTCTCGGCGGCGATCGCCGCGGTCTTGACCGGGTTGCGGCCGACGAGCACGAGGCGGGCGTCGGGAAGCGCGGCCCGGAGGATGCGGGAGGCGGCGGCGCCGATGCCGTCGGAGGCGCCGGTGATGACGATGGTCGAGGCTGTCACATTATCCATTGTGCATTGACGCCGGTACAATTGATTGTGTTTTCGTCAACAAAATGCGAAGGAGTTTTTTCGTGAAGATCGGTATCGTCATCGGTTCCGTCCGCGACGGACGTTTCGGCGAGGGCGTCGGGCAGTGGGTCACCGAGGCCGCGCAGAAGCGTGAGGCCGCCACCTACGAGGTCCTCGACCTCAAGGAGTTCAATGTCCCGCTGCTCACCTCCGCCACCGTCCCGGGTGCGGCGAACAAGCAGTACGACGACGAGAACGTCACCGCCTGGTCGCAGGCCGTCGACTCCTGCGACGGCTTCGTCTTCATCACCCCCGAGTACAACCACGGCGTGCCCGGTGCGATGAAGAACGCCTACGACTCCCTCGGCATGGAGTGGTGGGGCAAGCCGGTGGCCTTCGTCTCCTACGGCGCTGCCGAGGGTGTGCGTGCGGTGGAGAGCTGGCGTCAGATCGTCGGCAACTTCCAGCAGTACGACGTGCGCAACCAGGTGACGCTGTCCATCTTCAACGACGTCGACGACAACGGTTTCGCCCCGCAGGAGCGCCGCGCCGGCGAGCTGGACACCATGCTGGGTGACCTGGAGAAGCTGGTCGCGCAGCTGGCCAAGTAGCCGCTTATCGACGCCGCGGGGGCCTTCGGGGTAGTTGAGTTGGGACATTCATCGAGTGCCGGTGGGGTCTGCTCGGTTAATGCCCCTTCTCGAATGTCCTTGTGTACAGACAGCACTGGCTCCGACAATGTGGGGCCTCGACACCAGATCAGGGCCCGGCGCTCCACTGCCCGCCGTTACCCGCGCCGGCACCCCGGTGGACTAGTCCACGTCGACGTCAAGAGGATCGGCCGGATCCCCGACGGTGGCGGATGGCGTACACCTGGGTCCTCGAAGATGAAACATCGGCGACCTTAGCCGGGTTCCTGTTGTGGGCGGCAGCCTGATTCGCCGCCCACAGTACCCCCGTATCCGAGCGGGTAATTACTGACAATGCCCTGGCGTACCGGCGGGGCTGGGAGCAGTAGCGGTTCATCAAGCATTGCCCGCGGCACAACAGCAACGCCGAAAGGTACGACAAGACCCTGGCGCGGGAACGGATCTACGCCAGGGTCTACACCTGCAGCTGTCAACGGCGGGAAGCCATTGACAGCTGGTTAGACGAGTTCAACTAGTCGTCCCAGCGGTCATCCCAGTCATCGTCCCAATCAGAGACGATTGCGGGGATGGGGAGGGAGGAGTTGGCGGGGACGACACCGCCGACGAGGGAGGTGACCATCGCCATGATGGAGGCGATGATGGCGGATACGGTCATGGTGGGCTCCTTGGGGTGGTGGGTGAGATGCGCCTTACTGGCACGTCGTCATTTCACCGCGTGGTGATGAAGGGCCCGTGAGCCGGAGATGAGGGTTATTTCATCGGGAGTGGATGACGTTCTGCGCCTTACTCAGTCCCTGCTCGATGATGAGGCGGGCGGCCTCCGCGGCCAGCGAGATGTTCTCGCCGCCATCGACGGGGCCGAGGACGTGGTCGGTGACGGACACACCCTGCGGCGGGCGGGCGATGCCGATGCGCACGCGCAGGTAATCGCGGGTGCCCAGGTGCCCGGTCATGGATTTCAGTCCGTTGTGCCCGTTTTCGTTGCCACCCTTCTTCACCCGCACGGTGCCGACGGGCAGGTCCAGTTCGTCGTGGATCGCGATGATCTTTTCCGCCCGCACGTCGAGCCCCGCCAGAGCCTCGCCGGAGAGGTTCATGTACGTCGTCGAGCGCAGCACGAGGACGTCCTGCCCGGCGATGCGCAGCCTGGCGTAGTGCGCCTTCGCGCCGGGCAGCGGGGTGAGCGGCTGGCCGTCGAGCAGCTCATCGACCGCCATGTAACCCACGTTGTGCCTGGTGGTGGCATACTTCGGCCCCGGGTTGCCCAGGCCGAGGATGATCCAGTCGGCGGTGAGGTCCGGGGTCTGCTGGCGGCGGAAGAGGCGGAAGAGGTCGAGGAGCTTGAACACGACCGCTAGTCTCTCACACATGGACATCCCGCAGATCATCGTCGCCCCCATGGCCGGTGGGCCCTCCACGCCCGCGCTTGTCGACGCCGCCGCGGCCGCCGGCTCCCTCGGTTTCCTCGCCACCGGCGGGGCGCCCGCCCGCGTCCTCGAGGAGCAGATGGCGCAGGTGAGCGGGCCGTACGGCGTCAATCTGTTCACCCGGCAGGCGCCCTTCGATTCGCTTGATGACGTCCACGCCGTCGCCGGCGACCGCGAGCTCCCGGAGGTCGACCTCAGCAACGGCTTCGACGCCAAGTTCGCCGCCGTGCTGGCCGCGGAGCACCCGCCGGTGGTGGTTTCCGCGACGTTCGGCCCGTTCACTCGCGAGCAGATCGACGCGCTGCACGCCCGGGGCGTCGCCGCGTGGGTGACCGTGACCAATCCCACTGACGCGGTGACGGCGGCCGCGACGGGTGCCGACGCCCTCGTCGTCCAGGGTCCCGAGGCCGGCGGCCACCGCTCCACGTGGACCATCGATGAGACCCCCGACGACCGGCCCCTGCCCGATCTTGTCCGGTCCGTGGCGGAGGTCGTCGACCTGCCTCTCATCGCCGCCGGCGGGCTCCGTGACGCCACCGACGTCGCCGCCGCCCTCGCTCTGCCCGGCGTGGTCGCCGTGTCCTGCGGTTCCGCGTTCCTGCTCGCCGACGAGGCCGGCACCTCCGCCCTCAACCGGGAGCTCCTCGCAGAGGGCGGGTCCACCGTGGCGAGCCGGGCCTTCAGCGGTCGCGTCGCGCGCGGCCTGGAAACGGACTTCAGCCGGAATAACCCGGACATCCCGCCCGTGTACCCGTACCTCGTCCCGCTGCAGGCGGCGGACCGCAGGGAGCGCCCGCGGGAGCTGGCCTACTGCCTGGTGGGGGTGGGCGTCGATAAGCTCGGGGGTGGCCCCGCGGCGGCGATTCTCGCCGGTCTCGCGCCTGAACAGGCGATTTCAGGCTAAAGTCGTGGGGACGTATCCCCACACCCACGGAGGTAGAACCGCAGTGACCGCCCACGCGCAGCCCGAGCAGAACGACTGGAACGAGAAGATTGCCCTTGCTCAGGAGATGCTGCCGCTGATCGGCCAGCTCCACCGCAACAACGACGTCGTCGTCTCCATCTTCGGACGACTGCTCGTCGGCGCCACCGACATCGACATCATCAAGGCGCACCGCTACGCCCGCCGCGTCGCCGACCGTGATATGAAGCTGTCCCAGACCATCCCGGTCCTGCGCGAGCTCGTCGACATGAACCTTGGCACCGCCTCCATCGACCTCGGTCGCCTGGCCACCGGCTTCGAGAAGTCCGGCGGCACCGACCTGCGTGCCTACCTCGACGAGCAGCTCGCCGAGATCGTCGGCAAGCACACCGAGACCGAGCCGACCGACGTCGTCCTCTACGGCTTCGGCCGTATCGGCCGCCTCCTGGCCCGCATCCTCATCCAGCGTGAGGCCACCTATGGCGGCGTCCGCCTCCGTGCCGTCGTGGTACGCAAGAACTCCGAGGACGACATCGTCAAGCGCGCCTCCCTCCTGCGCCGCGACTCCGTCCACGGTGCTTTCGACGGCACCATCACCGTCGACAAGGACAACGACGTCATCTGGGCCAACGGCACCAAGATCCAGATGATCTACTCCAACTCCCCGGCAGAGGTCGACTACACCGCCTACGGCATCAAGGACGCCATCGTCGTCGACAACACCGGCCGTTGGCGCGACCGCGAGGGCCTGTCCCAGCACCTCGAGTCCAAGGGCGTCGCCCGCGTCGTGCTCACCGCCCCGGGCAAGGGTGACCTGCTCAACGTCGTCTACGGCATCAACCACGACACGATCACCGACGACGAGAAGATCATCACCGCAGCCTCCTGCACCACCAACGGCATCACCCCGGTGCTCAAGGTCCTCAACGACCGCTACGGCGTCGAACACGGCCACGTCGAGACAGTCCACTCGTTCACCAACGACCAGAACCTCATCGACAACTTCCACAAGGGCACCCGCCGCGGCCGCGCAGCCACCCTCAACATGGTCCTCACCGAGACCGGCGCCGCCAAGGCCGTCTCCAAGGCTCTGCCCGAGTTCGAGGGCAAACTCACCGGCAACGCCATCCGCGTCCCCACCCCGGACGTCTCCATGGCCGTGCTCAACCTCACCCTGGAGCAGGAGGTCGACCGCGACGAGGTGAACAACTTCCTGCGCAAGGTCTCCCTGCACTCCGACCTGCGCCAGCAGATCTCCTACATCCACTCCCCGGAGGTCGTCTCCACCGACTTCGTCGGCACCACCCACGCCGGCATCGTCGACGGCTTGGCCACCATCGCCTCCGGTAAGCACCTCGTGGTCTACGTCTGGTACGACAACGAGTTCGGCTACTCCAACCAGGTCATCCGCATCGTCGAGGAGGTCGCCGGCGCCCGCCCGCAGATCTACCCGCGCCGCCTCGAGGCTGCTGAGCTGAAGTAGCTCTTCGAGGATCAGCTTCAAGCTGGCTCAGCGATTGGCCCGGTACTCCGCGTGGAGAACCGGGCCTTGTCTTCGACGACAGCGCAGGGTTCAAGAAGCAGCTCACACTTGTCCGTCGCTGGCCACGGCAATCATGGCCAGGAGCAGGTGCTGCCCGATCTGACAGGCACCTACGCTGACCCAGTCAGCTGCTGACTGGGACGTTGACTTGAGGATCTGTGTTTCCCGGCGCATGTGGTCCATTGCCGAATGGGGGTCCAGTGGATGTGGTCCGGCGGAGCCCACCGTGAAGGTCACCTGGATATGTGCGGGGGAACCATCCGGCGCTGTCAGCTGGGCCTGAACGGGAACGTCGTGGTGCGGCTCATCGGAGATGGCAGCCCGGATTTCAATCTCGCCCACTGGAGTGGCGGTATGGGACTCCCACACCACCGAGCTGTCGTCGACGGGGGGAAAGGAAGAAGGAGATGTCGCGACTGTGAGAGAGAATCCACCACAATGGAGGATTAGCGCGTTAGACTCCACAGGCTAACCTGACTTCCTGACTGATGCCCGAGGCCGATCTACCTCCAGCATGGATTGTCGCGCTCACCCGGAAATCTTGGGAGCCAACTCCCCTGATGCACGGGACCTCGCTATACACAGATGCAGTGTTGTCGCGGGCGTATGCCGTCTCGGTCTTGATATTTTCGTAAACGAGATTGAACCTCTCCTGTTGGAGGGTAGCGTTGATGCTCAACGGCAAAAACCCAGTTCCGAAGCAGACTGTATGAAATCCCCAGTCAATATCGGCTCCGATATCCCTCGGCGCACTGATGGTTCCTGTGCAGCCACTCACGGATACGTTTGGCTGGATTCCAGGCTCAGGAGACTCTCCCTCTGCCATTTCATCCCAGAAGAAGTAAAATGGTTCGCCAACCGCGACCTGATCATCAGGAAGGGTCGGTGCCGGATACGGTGTGCTGTTCGCCAGTGGTTCCGCATGAGCCGGTGAAGTAGTAGCCAAAGGCAAGAAAGCAATGAACATCAGGACTAAAACTGTACGCATGTTCGCAGCGCTTAGGGCATGACTGGCTTTCTGCCACTCGAGAGATTAAGGAAACGCCCCGCCGCTCCCTCGACAGGAAGAGGGGACGGCGGGGCGTCGATAAGCAGGGGCTAGAGCCAGCGGGGAGGTGCGGGCACCTCGCCCTGCGGGGAGGCGACACCACGGTCGCCGCGGCCGGAGGCCCAGCGGGCCAGGCCGGCCCAGTCACCGTGGATCTCCACGGTGTCGGCACCGGGGGAGACCTCGATGCGCGCGCCCTCCTCCGGCACGAGCACGAGCCCCTCCCCGTCACCGGCGCCGCGCCACTTGCCGGCGATCTCCGGGACCAGGGTCTGCAGGATCACCGTCGGGATGTCGGAGAAACCGGCGTTGACGTTGAGGTCGACGGCGTGCAGCCACACCTCACGGGTGCGCATCCACAGCGTCTCCGAGGCAGGGACGGTGCGCCCCTGCGCGGTCTTCACCTCGGCCTGCCAGGCCTCCTCCGGGAGGTCGCGCCAGGCGACGTCCAGGCGGACCAGGGTGTGATCGTGCAGGTTACGGATGGCGTCCGGGATGAGGGTGGCGCCACGGGCGATCTCCTCGCCGCGGGCCTGCGGGGAGGAGTACATGGGGGTCTCCTCGCCCGTCGCCGCCCAGTGCATGAGGTTGCACAGGGCATTGGCGTTGTAGGCCACGTGGGCGGCCAGGTGCGCCACGGTCCAGTCCGGCAGCAGAGTGTCGCGACCGAACTCGGCGTTGTCGATGAGCGCCAGCTGGCCCGAGTAGTGCGCGGTGCCGCGGCGGGTCAGGTTGAGGCGCTCCTCGATGGACAGGTCGTGGAAGCTCGTCATTACTCGAACACCGTCTTGTTGGCGACGTGACCCAGGCCGTCGATCTCGACCTTGACGACGTCGCCGTCGCCGATGTAGCGCTTCGGGTTACGGGCGTGGCCGACGCCGCCCGGGGTGCCGGTGACGATGACGTCGCCGGCGTCCAGCGGGTAGATGTGCGAGATGTACTCGACCAGCTGCGCCGGGTTGAACACCAGGTCGTCGGTCGGGGTGGTCTGCATCTTCTCGTCGCCGAGGTAAGTGGCCAGCTCGCCGCCCGGCTCGTAGGCGTCCGAGGTGGTCATCCACGGGCCGAAACCGGCGGACTTCTCGAAGGACTTGCCCTGGTGCCACTGGAGGGTGCGGTACTGGTAGTCGCGCATGGTGTAGTCGTTCATGACGGCGTAACCGGCGATGTAGTCGGCGGCGTCGGCCTCCTTGACGCGGCGGGCCCGCTTGCCGATGATGACGGCCAGCTCACCCTCCCAGTCCAGCTCGGAGTTGGCGTACTCGGGGACGAGGACATCGTCGAACGGGCCGGTGAGGGCGTCCGGGAACTTGACGAACAGGGTCGGGACCTCGGGCAGGTCGCGGCCCATCTCCTTGATGTGGTTGGCGTAGTTGAGACCGATGCAGACGATCTTCTTCGGGGCCGGGACGACAGCCTCGAGGTCGGTCAGCTCGAAGGAGACCTCCTCGCCGGCGGCCTGCTCAGCGACCTCGCGCCAGTTGTCCTCCTGCAGCAGGTCGCCGACGTTGGCGAAACCGTCGATCTTCACGGCGGTGGAGTCGGACTCGACGCGGGCGGCGAAGGTGCCCTGGGCGGAGCGGATGGTAGCAAGACGCATGGTGATTTAGATTCCTTCCGGAGTGTAGGTACGTGCCAGATTCAGCTTCTCAAAGATCGGGTGATCGGAGAAGCAGAAGAGATCGACGCCGTCGACGCCGGCCTCGATGGACCACAGCTTCCAGGACGGGACGTTGACGACGTCGCCGTGGTTCATCTCGAAGGTCTCCTCGCCCACCTTGATGGTGGCGGAGCCCTCGAAGACCTGGAAGACACGGTTGCCGACCTCCTTGACCGGGGTGGTCGCGGCACCCGGGCGCAGGCGGTGGAACTCGGCGCGGATGGTCGACATGACGTCGCCGCCGGTGGTCGGGTTGGTGTAGCGGATGGCCGCGTGACCCGGGCCGACGACGCCCGGGAAGCCGGCGTCCTCGAGCTGCAGCTGGTCGTTGAGGGCGGCGTCGGTGTGCTCCCAGGCGTACCGGCCGATGGTGGAGGACGTGGTCGCACCGGGGAAGGCGACCGGGCGCAGGCCCGGGTGCGCCCACAGGCGCTCGGAGCGGGAGTAGTCCGGGGTGGACTCGTCGGTGAGCTTCTCGGAGCCGTACTCGAAGAAGCCGGTGTCCATCTGGTACGCGAAGGGGATGTCCAGGCCGTCGAGCCAGGCCATCGGCTCGGTGGCGATGTTGTGGTGGCCGTGGAAGTTCCAGCCCGGGGTGAGCAGGAAGTCGCCGCGCTTCATCGGGACGGCGTCGCCGTTGACGACGGTCCACACGCCCTCGCCCTCGATGACGAAGCGGAAGGCGTTCTGGGAGTGGCGGTGCTCCGGGGCGTTCTCACCCGGGGCGAGGTACTGGATCGCGGCCCACAGGGTGGGGGCGATGTAGGTCGGGCCGCCCAGGCCCGGGTTGGCCAGGCCGATGGCGCGGCGCTCACCGCCGCGGCCGACGGGGACGAGCTCGCCGGAGCGGCGGGCCAGCTTGATCAGCTCGGACCAGTCCCAGCGGTGGGCCAGGGCCTGCGGGTCCGGCTCGTTCGGCATGAGGCCGCCGATCTGGTTCCACAGGGGCTTCATGTGGAGATCGTCCATCTTGGCGTACATGTCGTTGAGCTCGGCCTGCTCCTCAGGCGTCGGCTCGGGGGCCACAAATTCAACGTGCTTGTTGGAGTAGTCGGTGCTCTCGCTCATGCGTGAACCTCCTGCGTTGTGATGGTGCGCGGGCCGGCGGGGGACCGCACACAGGGGTGGTTGTGACCTCAAACATAGGGGCCGGAAAAGTGTGACTCAAAGACTTTCCGCCTTACGGAAAATAGCTCCGGGGGTAGGAATCCCTACCCCTTTTCTCACGCCTTGATGTCCGGGGCGGTCAGCTGCAGGTCCTCCAGACGGCGGTTGAGATCGCGGGAATGTTTGAGCAGAATCTCCGCGCAGCGACGGTGGACACCGCGGAAACGGCCCGTCGGGGTGGCCACCGTCATGGCCCCCAGAATGTCACCCAGATCGTTGCGCAGACACACGCCGACCGCCGAGACGTCGTGCTCGTAGAGGCCGTTGTTGATGGAAAACCCGCGACCCCGCGTCCGGTGGAGCTGGCGACGCAGGGACTCGAAGTCGGCGTCGGGAAGCGAGGGGTAGAGGGCGCGGAGCTCCGCGGCGGAGCGTTCCGCCAGCATGATGAGGCCGCCGGCGTTCTGCTCGGCAGGCATGACCTGGCCGCGGCGGATGCCCACGCGCACCGGATGGGTGCCCTCCACGGTGTGGAGGAAATGCACCTTGTTGCCCACCAGGACCATGAGGTGGGTGGTCTCCGCGGACTCGGTCGCGATGGCCTGCATGTGCGGCAGGCAGGCGGCGATGAGTTCGCTGCCCACGCCCGGCTGGAGACTCGACGACGACAGGGCCGGGCCGGGCAGATACGTGCGGGATTCGCTGCGCGTGGCGAAGCCGCGGTAGACGAGCATCGCCATGGACCGGTGCACCGTCGACGGGCTCACGCCGAGTTCCTCGGCCGCCCCGGAGATGGTGAGGGTACCCCTGTCCCGGAGCATGAGGATGAGGGTGAGGGAGTGGTCCACGGACTGCAGAAACTCCCGCGGGGGTGCCCCGTGGGTGGGAGCGAGGTTCAAGAAAATCACACCTTCCGCTATCTGGAATATCTTTGATTGTAACCCCCATCACCCTGAAGACGTGCCTATGGCTCCAATCTCCGATCACCCGCGCAGCGGGTCCACCGCCGTCGGCACGGCCGGTGGCACACAGACACCCGGAATGGGTGACAACACCAGCGGCTTCAGCATCCTGGGCATCAGCGGGCGCCGTCTCGCCGCCGTGCTCATCGGCTGGTTCTTCGTCGTCTTCGACGGTTACGACCTCATCGTCTACGGCACCGTGCAGACCGAGCTCATGGAGGAGTGGAACCTCAATTCGGCGCAGGCCGGCACCATCGGTTCCACCGCCTTCCTCGGCATGGTCATCGGGGCCGTGTGGGTCGGACGGCTCTCCGACCGGGTGGGGCGCAAGTTCGCGGTCATCGGATCCGTCGTCGTGCTCTCCGTGTTCACGCTGCTGTGCGCCTTCGCCATCAGCCCATGGATGTTCGGTGCCTTCCGCCTCCTGGCCGGTATCGGCCTCGGCGGTCTCGTGCCCTCGGTCAACGCGATGACCTCCGACCTCGTCCCGCGTAAGACGATGTCCGCGTGGGCGACCGTCATGATGTCCGGCGTCCCGCTCGGCGGTTCCATCGCCGCGGTCCTCGCCCAGTTCATCGTCCCGTCCCACGAGGACTGGGGCTGGCGCTTCATGTTCCTGCTGGCCATCGTCCCCCTCGTCATCGGCCTGCCGATCGCCATGAAGGTCATCCCCTCCGACCAGGCCATCCGCGAGGACCACGCCGCCCGCGAGGGGGAGGATCAGCCCGCCGGCTTCAAGGACCTGCTCACCGGCAAGTACATGGCGATCTCCATCTGGTTCTCCATCGCCACCTTCGTCACCCTGCTCGCCTGGTACGGCCTGGGCACCTGGCTGCCGCGCCTCATGCAGACCGCCGGCTACGACTTCGGCGCCGCCCTCAACTTCACCCTGGCCCTCAACCTCGGTGCCATCCTCGGCTCCGTCGTCACCGCCTGGGCGGGTGACCGTTTCGGCCCGCTGAAGTCCGGTGCCGTCGCCGCCGGTGTGGCCGGTGTGGCCCTGCTCCTGCTGCTCAGCGAACCGTCCGTCCTCGCCGTGTACGTGATCCTGGTGCTCGCGGGCGTCGGTACGCACGGCACGCAGATCCTCATCATCGCCGCCGTGGCCAACTTCTACCCGCACAACCTGCGCGGCACGGCCCTCGGCTGGGCCCTCGGCGTCGGCCGCATCGGTGCCGTCGTCGCCCCGCAGCTGGCCGGACTGCTGCTCAACTGGAACCTCGGCGTCGGCTCGAACTACCTGCTGTTCGCCTGCTCCGCGCTGCTGTCCTCGCTGTCGCTGGTGGTCCTGTTCTTCATCCACCGGAAGATGCCGAACCCCAACGTCACCGTCATCACCTCCCACTCTGATCCCCGTTAGAAAAGGAAGTCACCCATGTCCCAGAACGTCCTCAACGCCTCTGACGAGCTCACGGGCCAGAAGTTCATCATCGCCGGTGGCGGTATCGGCGGCGCCGCGGGCGCGCTCGCACTGTCGCTGCGCGGTGCCGACGTCACCCTCTACGAGCGCGCCCCCGAGTTCAAGGAGGTCGGCGCTGGCCTGCAGATCGGCCCCCACGGCGTGAAGATGCTGGAGAAGTGGGGTCTCAGGGACCGGGTCTTCGAGGCCGGTTACCTCCCGGAGCGCATGCAGTTCCGCGACGCCATCACCACCGAGCCGATCCTCACCATGGACTTCGGCGCGGACTTCCAGCAGCACTACGGCGGCCGCTACCTGGTCATCCACCGCTCCGACCTGCTGGCCATCCTCGTCGAGGCCGCCCAGGAGGCGGGCGCCACCCTGCACAACGGCGTGCAGGTCCTCGGCGCCGACACCCGACCCGACGGCGTCACCGTCCACCTCGAGCACCGTGCCGACGGCCGCACCGAGGACGTCGAGGCCGACATCCTCGTCGCCTTCGACGGCATCCACTCCGTCTTCCGCAAGGAGATCGTCCAGGACGAGCCGGTCCCGTCCGCCTACGTCGCCTACCGCGGCACCTCCTCCCTCCCGGACGATCCGGACATGAAGGACCTCAAGGATGTCGTCGGCTACATTGGCCCGCGCTGCCACTTCATCCAGTACCCGCTGCGCCACGGTGAGCTGCTCAACCAGGTCGCCGTCTTCCAGTCTCCGCGCTACCTCCAGGCTCTGACCGAGGGCACCGACGTCCCGGAGGACTGGGGCAACAACGAGGAGTTCAAGAACGCCTTCGACCACACCAACGAGTTCGTCCAGGGCCGCCTCGGCTCCATGTGGCTGGACACCTGGTGGCAGATGTCCGACCGCGAGCCGCTGGACAACTGGGTCGTCTCCGACCGCATCATCGTCATGGGCGACGCCGCGCACCCGCCGCTGCAGTACCTCGCCTCCGGCGCCGTCATGGCCATGGAGGACGCCGAGTGCCTCGCGCTCTACGCCTCCCAGGCCGCCGCCACCGGCTCCCTGGACTGGGCTTCCGTGCTCGCCGACGTCTCCGGCGAGCGTGCCCCCCGCTGCGCCCGCATCCAGACCACCGGCCGCTTCTGGGGCGAGCTGTGGCACGTCGACGGCGTCTCCCGCCTCATCCGCAACGAGACCTTCCGCCAGGCCGGCCGCACCTCGTGGTACCCCTACGTCGACTGGCTGTGGGACTACGACGCCGAGCGTCGCGAGTACCTGCAGGATCCGTCCAAGGGCGAGCTGCCGGAGGCCCTCCAGGAGTGGGAGTACAACATCCACCGCCTGGTGGCCCAGCGCGAGGGCGATGCCGCTCCGGAGGAGCTCACCATCTAGCAGTGCTTATCGACGCCCCGTTGTCGCCGACGGGGCGTCGACAAGCATTCATACCCTCATGGTCGTGCGCGAAGGTCATCGTGGCGGTCATCGCGGGAGCGCTAGAGG
>DGYFR06203__coassemble_2016_pt1 | contig 14656 bp, 14 predicted proteins | sample DGYFR06203__metabat2_low_PE_009 | metagenome-assembled genome bin DGYFR06203 | reverse complement strand
ATAACCACCGTCTATCCACAGAAACCGACATTTCTACCTAGCTACCGGTTGACAGAGTCAGTCGATGGATACTCCGATCCACACCGGCTCGGGCACGAGGGTCACGCCGAAGACCTCGCGCACCCCGTCGCGGACCTCCCTCGCCAAAGCGACCAAGTCGGACGTCGACGCGGAGCCGCGGTTGGTGAGGGCCAGGGTGTGTTTCGTCGACAGGCGCGCGGGCGCCCCGTCACCGGGGTGGCCCTTCGCGAAGCCCGCCCTTTCGATGAGCCAGGCGGCGGAGAGCTTCTCGCCCCCGTCGGCGGGGAAGCGGGGCATGCGGTCGGCGTCGTCGTCACCGCGGGTGGCGCGGACCGCGGCCTGCACGGCGTCAGCCACTGCGGGATCGACCACGGGGTTGGTGAAGAAGGAGCCGGCCGACCAGGTGTCGTGGTCCTCCTCGACGACGACCATGCCCTTGCCGTGGCGCAGTTCAAGTACGGCGTCCCGGACGGCGGCCACGGGCCAGCGTGCGGTCCCGCCCATTCGACGCGCGAGTTCACCGAAGCGCAGCGGTGCGGACAGCCCGTCGGTGGACAGGTGCAGCTCGACGGCGAGCACGACGCCCCGGGAGGTGAACTTGAGGTTGGAGTAGCGGTAGGCGAGGTCCAGGGAGGATGCGGGCACCCACGAGACGGTGCCGGTGGGGCGGTCGAGCAGCTGCACCTGCACGAGGACGTCGGCGATTTCCGCGCCGTACGCCCCGACGTTCTGCACCGGGGTGGCTCCGGCGGAGCCGGGGATGCCGGACAGGCACTCGATGCCGCCGAGCCCGGCGGACACCGCGGCCGCCACGACGTCGTCCCACACGGCGCCGGCCCCCGCCACGACGCGGCCGGTCGCCACGTCGACGTCGAGTGAGTCGTTCTCCAGCAGGACGACCACGAGGTCGAGGTCTCCGTCGGCGACGACGAGGTTGGATCCCCCGGCGACGACGAGGAGGGGGACTGAGTGGGCGTCGAGAAGCGTGACGACCTCGGCCACCGCCGACGCGGTCGCGCACCGCACCACAGTGCGGGGCCGCCCGCCAAGGTGGAGGGTGGTGAAATCGGCGAAGGTCAGGCGGTCGTCGAGGGTGACGTCTGCCAGCTCGCTGAGACGTGACTGAATGTCGTGGGTCAGAGATGAGTCGCTCACGTGCTTAACGGTAGTCTGTCATCTATGGCAACCCGCAGTGAGAACACCGTAACCATCAACCAGCCGGTCGAGAAGGTCCATGCCGCGCTGACGAACCCCGACTACTGGGCATTCATCGCCGAGAACCTCTCTCCCGAGCCGGGCGAGGTCAATGAGTTCCAGCAGACCGAGGGCGGCGCTGTCGCCACCCTGTTTGAGGTCCTGCCGCTGGACATCCTCCCGGAGGCCGTCCGCGCGATGATCTCCCAGGCGCTGAAGGTCAAGCGTGTCGTCACCGTCGGCCCGCTGGCCGACAACGCGTCCGCCGTCACCTACACCGCCGACGTCAAGGGCACCCCGGTGGACTTCTCGGGTGACATCAACGTCTCCGGCGATGACGCCACCACCACCCTCGCCTACAACAACGAGGTCTCCGTGAACATCCCGTTCATGGGCCCGGCCATCGAGCCGAAGGTCGCCGAGGCGCTCGGTGACCTGTTCAACAACGAGGGCGAGCTGACCAACCGCTGGATCGGCGAGAACGCCTAGGCGTTCCTCGTTTCCCACTGCTCCACCCATGGCCGACCATGCCCACAACCTCCGTGCGGAGGCGGGGCGTGGTCGGCCTTTCGGCGTCATCACCCGCGGCACGACCGGCTTCAACCGGTTGCGTCGTTCCGACCGGTGGGCTGTGCATCATCCGCGCCTCCGGCGCCTGCTTCTCGACGCCCCCTCTCCCCCGCTCGCCGTCGACGTCGGCTACGGTGCCTCCCACACCACGACCGTCGAATGGGCGCAACGGCTGCGCACGATCCGCCCGGACCTGGAGGTCGTGGGCCTGGAGATCGACCCGGAGCGGGTGCTGCCCCCGCGGGACGGGGTACGTTTCGAACTCGGCGGTTTCGAGCTGGCGGGCCACCGACCGCAGCTGGTCCGCGCCTTCAACGTGCTGCGCCAGTACGACGTCGACCAGGTCGAGACCGCCTGGGAATCCGTGCTCACCCGCCTGGCGCCCGGCGGGCTGTTCATCGAGGGGACGTGTGACGAGATCGGGCGCCGCGCGGCGTGGCTGCTCCTCGACGCGGACGGCCCGGTGTCGCTGACGCTGGCATGGGAGCCGTGGGACGTCGAGAAGCCGTCCGACGTGGCGGAACGCCTGCCGAAGATCCTCATCCACCGCAACGTACCGGGCGAGCGGATCCACGCGCTGCTGACCGCCGCCGACGACGCCTGGTTCCGGGCCGCCGGCTGGGAGCCCTACGGCCCGCGCGTGCGGTGGCGGCAGGCCCGGCAGATGCTCATCGACGACGGCTGGCCCGTCGACCCCGTCCGCCGGACGTTGCGTGACAATCTCCTGACGATCCCCTGGGCTGCGGTTGCCCCCACCCCCTAGGCTGCGCCACACTGTCTGTCATGGCATCTGTCTGGAAGTTCCTCGTCGGCGTGCTCGTCGGCCTTCTCGTTCTGCTGCTCGTGGTGGAGTTCGGCCTGCGCTGGTTCATCGGCAACGAGCTGCGCTCCAGCTTCGCGGAGCAGGCCGCCGCTGACGGGGTGACCATGGAGGAGGATCCGACGATCGCCTTCGGCAGCACCCCGCTCGTGCTGTCCGCGGTGCAGGGCACGATCCCCGACGTGGAGATCACCACCCCGTCCACCCTGCAGGCCACCGACCAGGGTTTCCTCGGCCAGCCGCGCGCGCACGTCGTCCTCACCGACCTCGACATCTCCGACACGGACAACCCGGTCGCCGCCCACATGGTGGCCACCACCGAGGTGCCGGACGAGTTCCTCCTGGACACCGTCCAGCGCGCCATGCGGGAGGAGGGTGCCGACGGCGGTCTCGTCCAGATCACCGGCCTCACCGCCAACACCGTCGACAACACGCTCGACCTGGAGTTCAACAGCGGAGCAGCCGTGCTCAACCTCATCCCCCGCCCCGTCGACGGCAACCTCACCTTCGAGGCGGCCGGCGCGTCACTGTTCGGGTTCGGCCTGCCCCAGCAGGTCTCCGACCTCATCACCCGCGGCCTGCAGCAGGGCGTGCAGGAGCAGGCCGGTGACTTCCGGATCGACGCCTTCGACGTCATCGACGGCGGTGCCCGCCTGCAGCTCAGCGGCGAGAACGTGGCCCTCAGCGAGGTGGCGGACACACAGCTGCCACGTCGCTGACCGCGACCCGGTCCGCGCCCGCGTCGAGAGCGTCGATGACGGCGTCGAGGGAATCGGCCAGGAGGGTGTGCGGCAGATCCCCGCTCATCGACGTCCCCACCAACCGCTCGGCCCCCGCCAGCGCGGCCGCCTCTGCCAGGGCGCGGGCGGAATCCGCGCCACGCCCCGCATCGAGGTGGACGGCCAGGGTGACCGGCGGCGGCACGGCCTCCCGCACGGCGACGATCTCCGCCAGCAGGGCGTTGGGATCCGCGATGTGGGGGTCGGTGGCCAACCAGATCTCCGTGGCCCCCTGTGCGACGGCTAGCCGGGCCTCCGCCGCCTTCACCAGCGTGTGGTGACGCCCGGAGGGCCAGCCCACGACCGCGGCGACCGTCAGACCCTCCGTGTCCCCCGCCGACTGCAGGGTGGAGGGGGCGAGCACCACGCCCCGCAGGCCCGCGGAGCGGGCCCGGTCGACGCCGTCGCGGACGACGGGGGCGTCGACAAGCAGAAGAAAAGCGTGGCCCGAAAGCCACGCTGCGTCACTGGTCACCAGCCGTAGTTGCCGTTGACGATGGACTTGAGGTGCGGACGCACATCGAACCAGTAGACGCCGATCGCCACGATGCCGGCCCACGACAGGAACGGCACGCGGGTGATCACCACGAAGGCGGAACCGACGAGGATGGCCACCCAGATCCACTTCGACTGCCGGTCACCCGCCTGGTAGGCGTCGTCGCGCGTCGTCACCGCGAACGCGGCTCCCACCACACCGCACAGGGCGATGAGGGCGTAGAGGATCATTTCGAAGAGATTGAGACCGGCGATCAGCGACATGATGGTTCTTAATTGTCCTTGGTGTTCGGGGGCGGGACGTCCTCGGTGCTGACGACCTCGCCGTCAATCATATGCGGCACGCCTTCTTCCGTGGTGGTCGAGGGGGTCTCATCCTTGTCGACGACCGTGCCGGCACGCGCAATGAGGTCGTCGAGGCGGGCGCGCAGATCGTCGATGAAGGAACGCTCACCCTCGGTCTCCGTGGCGGCACGGCGGGCGCGGGCCTGCTCGACGGTCTCGTCGAAGGTGGCACGCACGGAGGCGACGGCGCTGTGGAAGGCGGACTTCGCCTCGGTGGCGGAGGTGGAGTCCTTCGTCTCACCCGCGGCGCGACGGGCGGAACCCGCGAGATCACGGATGATCTCCTCCGCGCGGCTGGCGAAGTTGAGGGACACGTTCTTGTAGTCCTCGGTGGACTTGGCACCCGACAGACCCGCGCGGGCCTCCTGGGTGGCGGTGCGGAAACGCTCCTTCGCCGACTCCTTGCCCACGTTGGCCGCGTCGCCGGAGTACACGCTGTGCACGTCGGAGGGGGCGTCGGTGCGCTCACGGTCCGCGCGGAAGCGCTCCGCGAAGTCGGAGACCACGTCACCGAGACGGGCACCGGCGGAGACCCAGGCCTGGAAGGGCTCACGCAGGTTGTCCAGCACGGAGTTGTTCTGCTCGGGGGTGGTGTTGGTGTTGTCGTTCGGGGAGGTCACGGGACTGTCCCTTTCTGTGTCGGTCACGCTCCGAAGAGCAGGTGATTCACAGTGTAAATAGCTAATCCGGCGAGCGCACCAACAATTGTTCCGTTGAGCCTGATGAACTGCAGATCCTTGCCCACCATGAGCTCGATCTTGTCGCTCGCCTCCGCCGCGTCCCAGCGCTCCACGGTCTCCGAGATGATGGCCGTGACCTCGCCCGCGTAGTTGTCCGCCAGGAAGGCCGCCGCGCCGGTGATACGCCGGTCGAGGCTGGCGCGCAGCTGCGGATCCGTCTGGATGTTCGTGCCCCATGTGACACACAACTCGGTGATCTTGGTGCGCAGCAGGGACGTCTCGTCCTCGGCGGCGTCGATGAGCGAGGTCGAGGCGGTCGCCCAGATCGCGGCCGCCGCCCCCTGCACTGGGGTCGAACCCAGCAGGTCGTGCTTGAGACCCTCGATGCGCGCGATCATCGTCGGATCGTGCTGCAGGTCCTCGGCCAGATCCTGCAGCGCCCGGCGAATCGCGTGCCGGGCCTCGTGCTCCGGATCATTCGCGACGGCCGCCGTGAACCCCACCAGCTCCTTGTACACCTTCGCCCCGACGAGATCCTTCGCGAACTTCGGTGCCCACTGCGGCGTCCGCTCGTCGATGAGACTGATGACGGTCTCCTCCATCCCCAGCACCTTCCGGTGCGCCCAGGTGACGACCTCCTGCACCACCGGCTCCGTGCGACCGTCCTCGATGAGGTCGGCGAGCAGGCGGCCGGCGGGCGGACCCCACTGCGGCTCCGTGAACCGGTCGATGAGCTGGGTCTGGATGAGCAGCTCCGCGTCCTTAGGGTCGAGGGCCCGGACCGCGTTGGCCGTCAGCCGCCCGGCCTCCCGGGACACCTTCTCCGCATTGGGTTCCTGGGCCAGCCAGGAGCCGAGCTTCTCGGGGATGTTCGCCGAGGACACCTTCTCGGTGATGAGCTCCGCGTTGAGGAAGTTCTCCCCCACGAACTCCGACAGCGCCTGACCCAGCTGGTCCTTCTTCTTCGGGATGAGCGCCGTGTGCGGGATGGGGATCCGCATCGGGTGGCGGAACAGGGCGGTCACCGCGAACCAGTCCGCCAGACCACCCACCATGCCAGCCTCCGCGGCCGCGCGGACGTACCCCACCCACGCCGGGGCCCCGCCCGGCTGGTTCTGCCACCAGCTGCACGCCAGGAAAATGACCGCCGCCACCACCAGGAGGCTGGTGACGAAGATCTTGTGGTTCCGCAACGTGCGGCGACGCTGCGCCTCGACCTCCGGGCTGGGACCGGGGACGGAGCGGGCGTCGCGAAGCTCGAGCTGACTGTGCCTACCCATGTCGACCATTATCCTCAGAGCATCTCGAAGGCGAGCATGAGGATGTTGATCGACGTGAGGATCGTGATCAGCGTGATGAGGACGATGATGATGTTGCGACGCACGTCCCCCAGCCTACGGACCCGACAACGGCGAAGGCCCGCCCCCGGGGTGGGGACGGGCCAGACGGGCCGAAAGACGTCAGCTGAAGTTAGTTGATGCGTCCGGTGGTGTCGCGGTACTCGCGGTAGTAGCGACGACCGCGGTGGATGAGACCGAAGCCGGCGACCAGCAGAACAACTGCGATGACGGCGCCGATGATCATGTACAGCGTGGTGTCGTACTCGGCGACGGTGACGCCCTGACCCCAGATGAGGGTCGCGGCCATCCAGATCATGATGCCGAAGCCCGCCAGAGAGGTGAGCACCAGACCCATGCCGATCCAGGTGGAGGCGCGCTCCAGGGAGGAGTGCGGCGCACCCAGGGAGTTGGGCTCGTAGCCGTCGATGTAGGAGTCGTGGAGCTTCGGAGCGTAGTCCGGGAAGCTCTCGGATGCCTGATCGGCGACCGCAAAGTTGTTGGAAGCCATTGCTTACTCGCTTTCGTCTCTCGTGACTCGGGTGACCCCGAGCTTAGTCGTCCTTGCCGCGGAAGGCGGCGCGTGCGCGCTCCTTGGTGACGGCGGCGACGGCGGTCAGCGGGATACCCGCCGGGCAGACGTCGGCACACTCACCGAAGAGGGTGCAGTGACCGAAGTTGGTCTCGAGCTCGTCCACCATGTGACGGGCGCGCTTGCCACGCTCCTCCTTGCCCAGCGGCATGAGGGAGAGGTGGACCAGCTTCGCGCCGGTGAACAGGTGCGCAGCACCGTTCGGGCAGGCGGCGACGCAGGCGCCACAGCCGATGCAGGCGGCGTGATCGAGAGCGAACTCGGCGGTCTCGTGGTTGACGTGCAGGGTGTCGGCGTCCGGGGCGGTGCCGGCGTTGATGGAGACGTAGCCACCCTTCTGCATGACGCGGTCCAGGGAGGAACGGTCGACGACCATGTCCTTGATGACCGGGAAGGCAGCGGAACGCATCGGCTCCAGCTTGAGCACGTCACCGTCGTTGTAGCCGACCAGGCGCTGCTGGCAGGCCGGGGTGTTCTGGCCGGGGCCGTGCGGGCGTCCGTTGACCAGGAGGCCACAGGTGCCACAGATGCCCTCACGGCAGTCCGAGGCGAACATGTACGGCTCCTTGTTCTCCTCGACCAGGCGGTTGTTCACGTGGTCGAGCAGCTCCAGCACCGACATCTGCGGCACGGCGTCCGGGACCTCGACGGTCTCGAAGGCACCCTCGTGGGTCGGTCCGGCCTGACGCCAGATCTCAAGTGTCAGCTTCATTACTTGTAGTTCCTTGTCTGCAGCGGGATCGATTCGAAGTAGAGCGGGTCAGCGTGGCGGATGAACTTGCCCTCGCCTGCCGGCTCCCACGCGGAGACGAAGCACCAGTTCTCATCGTCGCGCTCGGCCTCGCCGTCCTCGGACAGGTGGTCGTCACGGAAGTGTGCACCACAGGACTCGTCGCGGTCGAGTGCGTCGACACACATGAGCTCGCCCAGGTCGATGTAGTCGGCGACGCGGGCGGCGTACTCGAGAGCCTGGTTCATGTAGTTCTGCTCGCCCGGGATCTGGACGTTGGTCCAGAAGTCCTCGCGGATGGCGCGGATCTTGACGATCGCGTCCTGCAGGTCCGAGACGTTACGGGAGACGCCGCAGGCGAAGTACAGCAGCTCGCCGAGCTGGCGGTGGTAGTACTCGGCACTGTGCGGGTTCGGGCCCTTGATGTTGAGCAGGCGGTCGATGCGTGCCTGGGCGCGCTCGACGGCCTCGGCGGCCTCCGGGGAGTCAGCCGGCAGAACGTCCTCGCCGAGGTGGTTGGCCAGGTAGTTCGGGATGGTGAACGGCAGGGTGAACCAGCCGTCGACGGAGGCGGACAGCAGCGAGTTGGCGCCCAGACGGTTGGCACCGTGGTAGGTCCAGGAGGCCTCGCCGGCGGCGAACAGGCCGTTGATGGAGGTCATCTCGTTGAAGTCGGTCCACAGGCCACCCATGGTGAAGTGGCAGGTCGGGGCAATGCGCATCGGGGTGGTGTAGGGATCCTCACCGATGGCGTCCTGGTACATCTCGAAGAGGTTGGAGTAACGCTCGCGGATGGTGTCCTTGCCGAGGCGCTCGATGGCGTCGCGGAAGTCCAGGAAAGCGGAGTTGTGCAGCGGGCCGACGCCGAGACCGGCGTTGATCTGCTGGGAGATCGCACGGGAGGCGACGTCACGCGGGACCAGGTTGCCGAACGCCGGGTAGCGGCGCTCCAGGAAGTAGTCGCGCTCCTCCTCCGGGATGGTGTTCGGATCGCGGTCGTCCTTCGGCTCCTTCGGGGACCAGATGCGGCCGTCGTTACGCAGCGACTCGGACATCAGGATGGTCTTCGACTGCCAGGTCGCGTTGACCGGCAGGCCGGTCGGGTGGAACTGGATGAAGGCCGGGGAGGCGAAGTAGGCACCGTGCTCGTACGCACGCATGAGGGCGCCTGCGTTGGAGTTCTTGGCCAGGGTGGACATGTGGTACACGTTGCCGTAACCGCCGGTCGCCAGGATGACGGCGTGGCCGGTGTGAGCGGTCAGCTCACCGGTGATGAGGTTACGGGTGACGATGCCCTCACAACGCTTGTTGTCGTCCTTGTTGGTGACGATGAGGTCGACGACGTCAGCGTGGGTGAAGATCTCCACGTTGCCCAGGCCGATCTGGCGGGTGAGCGCAGAAGCGGTGGACAGCTGGAGCTGCTGACCCGTCTGGCCACGGGTGTAGTAGGTGCGGGACACCTGCACACCACCGAAGGAACGGGTGGCCAGGGTGCCGCCGTACTCGCGGGCGAACGGAGCGCCGATGGCGTTCATGTGGTCGATGACGCGGCCGGACTCGATGGCCAGACGCCAGCAGTCGGACTCACGGCAGCGGTAGTCGCCGCCCTTGACGGTGTCCTTGACGTGGCGGTACGCGCCGTCGTTGTCGACCTTCTTGCCGCGGGCGGAGTTGACGCCACCCTGGGCGGCGATGGAGTGCGCACGGCGCGGGGCGTCGTGGTAGGTGAACACCTTCACGTCGTAGCCCAGCTCGCCGAGTGCGGCGGCGGCGGCGCCACCGGACAGGCCGGTGCCGACGACCAGGACCTTGAACTTGCGGCGGTTCAGAGGAGACACAAGGTTCATGTGCTCCTTCTGGTAGTCCCACATCTCCTTGGTCGGGACGCCCTTGGGCTCGGCGTTGTCGAGGACGGTGCCCGGCACGACGCCCTCGACGATGGAGGCGGGGTGACGGAACTCAGGACGAGAAGCAGTCTCGGTGTTGCTCATATTTTTCAGAACTTCCCTTCAGGACCTAGCTGAGCCAGCCCAGAGCGATGGACAGCGGCATTGAGATGTTGCCGATCATGACGATCGCCGGCACCAGGTAGGCGACGACGAGCAGGACCTTGCGCCAGCGCAGGCCGGTGATGCCGAGGTCGGACACGGCCAGCCAGATGCCGTGGGACAGGTGCAGGAACAGGACGACCATGGCGAGGATGTAGAAGATGGCGACCGGCCAGCGGGAGAAGCTGGCGATGAGGTTCGCGTAGATCTCGCCGTGGGCGAAGGTCTCCGGCGCGGCCGGGGTGACGCCCATGGTCAGGTCCAGGATGTGGAAGACGATGAACAGCAGCAGGATGATGCCGGTGATGAGCATCGTGCGGCTGGAGAAGGTGTTCAGGCCGCCGACCAGGTTGGTACGGGCGAACTTGCCGCGGGAGACGCGGGAACGGCCGTGCAGGGCGAATGCACCGTGGATGTGGAGCACGACGGCTGCCAGCAGGACGATGCGGAAGATCCACAGGAATCCCTCACGCGGGAAGATCGGCGCACCCATGGTGCGCAGCCACTCGCCGTACTCGTTGATCGCGGCGACGCCGTTGTGGTCCGGCATGAAGATCTTCAGGTTACCGACCATGTGAACCAGGACATACAGTCCGAAGATCAGGCCGGTGATGGCCATCACGAGCTTGATGGCCCAGGTCGGGTAGGACGGCCGCTCGCGCAGCGGCTTCTCAGTGATTTTGCCGTGGACGATTGCGTCCCGGTCTGCGTTCTTAACAGTCATGGCACCTCCAGTGTCGCTCATACTTTACGGTCACTCCCCCGGTCGCGACCACTTTCGGACAACCTCGTCGAGCACTTCCCCCCATTGTCACACCCGCACCAGGGGCCGCGTAAGGCGAGCCTAACCTCAACTGATCCGCGCCGAAATGTGCATAAAACGTCGCCAGCCACGGTCCGGAGAGGCTATGGGGGCGGTTTTGTTCCCGTTTCGGGGGAGTTCCCAGAACATTGTGAGGTTGCTCACCCGGTTCCCTACCCCCGACGCATCCCACCCCGTTAGGTATCAAACTTTCGGCTAATTACACACGTGTCAGGGTTTTTCTCCACTCGATTCACACCTCGCAACAGTCTTCCCACGCAAAGTTCGCAATCTGGCTTATGAGTGAGGCCCGTCACGCTACTATGTCGGGCATGGGAAAGACCTATGTGGGTTCGCGCCTGCGCCAGCTGCGCCGCGAACGCGACCTCAGCCAGGCGTCACTCGCCGCAACGCTCGGGCTCTCGGCCAGCTACGTCAACCAGATCGAGCATGACGTCCGCCCGTTGACCGTGCCCGTCCTGCTGCGCATCACCGAGGCCTTCGGCGTTGACGCCACCTTCTTCTCCCGGGACGACGACTCCCGCCTCCTCGCCGAGATCCAGGACGTGGTGCTGGACAAGGAACTGTGCCCCAGCCCGGTCGAGCTGCAGGAGCTCTCGGAGCTGGTCTACAACCACCCGGCCATCGCCCGGACGATGGTCGACATGCACCGTCGCTACCGCAACGTCCGCGACAAGCTGTCCATCGCCACGGACACCCGCCGCCACGCCGGCCCCCTCAACGCCGCCGGCCCGCAGGCCCTGTCCATGCCGCACGACGAGGTGCGCGACTTCTTCTACGCGCGCCAGAACTACCTCGACGACCTGGACACCAACGCCGAGGCGATCTCGGCGGACCTGGACATCCAGCGGTTCTCCATCCGTTCCACCGAGGAGTCCCTCGCCGAGCGCCTGCGGGAGCGGCACGGCATCGAGATCTCCACCTCGGAGGATCTCGACGGCACGCTGCACAGCCTCGACCGCAGCACCGGTCACCTGCAGCTGGCCAGCCGCCTCAACACCGGGCAGCGGGCCTTCCGCATGGGCATGGAGCTGGCCTACCTCGAGGCCGGCGACGACATCGAGGCGCTCGTCTCCGCGGAGAGTTTCACCTCCGAGGCGTCGGCCAACCTGGCCCGGCGCGGTATCGCCAGCTACTTCGCCGCCGCCGTGCTGCTGCCGTACAAGGGCATCCACTCGGAGGCGGAGCGTTCGGGCTACGACGTCGACTTCCTGTGCCACGTCTTCGGCGTCGGCTACGAGACGGTCGCCTCCCGCCTGTCGACGATGCAGCGCCCTAACCTGCGCGGCATCCCGTTCACGTTCGTCCGCGTCGACCGCGCGGGCAACATGTCCAAGCGCCAGTCGGCGACGGGTTTCCATTTGGCGAACTCCGGAGGCACCTGCCCGCTGTGGAACATCTACGAGACGTTCACCAACCCGGGTACGATCCTGCGTCAGTTGGCGCAGATGCCGGACGGGCGGAACTACCTGTGGATCGCCCGCACGGTGCGTCATCACCGGGGTCGTTTCGGGGACACGGGCAAGCTCTTCGCCATCGGCCTGGGCTGCGAGGCCCGCCACGCCGACCGCACGGTGTACGCGCAGGGCCTCAACCTCGACGATCTCTCCAGCGCCACCCCCATCGGTGCCGGCTGCCGCGTGTGCCCCCGCGAGAACTGCGCCCAGCGCGCGTTCCCGCCGATCCACGAGGAGATCACCATCGACGCGCACCGTTCGTCGGTCGCCCCCTACAACTAGTCCCCCGCCCAGCTCTGCGCGCGCCGTTCGTGCTCGCGCAGGTTGTAGGTGGCGGACCGGATCTCCACGTCGCGGTCGAAGTTGGAGCCCAGCGCCCCGGCCATCGCGCCGAGGGAGGCGCTGAGCCAGGCGATGGACAGGTAGGTGATGATGCCGACGTCGCGCTCGAGTTCCCCCTCGAGGTACGCCCGCGGGATGACCACGACGGAGGAGAGCACCATGACCAGCCACACGGTGGTGTGGAGGATGACGGCGGTCATACCGATGGTGCCGATCGTCGCCAGGTTGTCGACGTTCTCCCGCCAGCGGGACTCCTGCGTGTTCTTCCGCTGCCACAGCCGGTTGTGCACGATGAGCCAGGCGGTGAAGGCGACGGTGGCGAAGACGCTGATGAGCAGCAGCCGCCAGAACGTCAGCTCCTCGGCGAGCTTCCAGATCGAACCGTAGAAGATACCGAAACCACCGGTCGCGGTCATCGCCGCCAGCGACGACGAGAGCACCGGCAGCAACCGCCCCGGCTCGTTGCTGCGCACCATGCCCAGCACCATGCGCAGGGTGAGCCCCGGGTGTTCGAGGACATGCGTCTCGACGTCCGGTGCATCCGCCGAATCCTCCCCCTCCGCCGGGTCCGGCCCGGAGCGCAGCACACCGCTGACCTGCTCGTCGCGCTCCACGAGGCCGGTGATCTCGCGGCGCAGGCGGCGGCGCACGCCGAAGGCCCCGAGCGCGGGCAGGGAGATGAGGACCGCCTTCTGTCCGGCGGCCCGCTGGGTGACCACCGGCTTCTCCCACGCGGACAGCGGCAGGTCGGTGACGTAGATGAGGCGCTCCCAGCCGTAGGCGTCGAGCAGCTCACCAGCATGGTCGTTGAGCTGCACGTTTCCGTCGGGGGACATGGGCACGGTCCCCTTGCGTACCTCCACCGGGCCGACGTCGGGCCAGGTGCCCTGCAGCACCTCGCTGCCGTCGTCGGCGGTGATGAGGCGGGCGTCGATAAGCACGGACCGCAGGATGCGGGACACGTCGGCGGTCGGCTGACCCGAGTCCGCCAGGATTCCGATCGGTTTCATCTGGACCTTTCCCCTCCCTGACATGCAGAAAGGGGCCTCCGCGGAGGCCCCTGCTGCGTGGTCGAGCTAGAAGTTGATCATGTGGCCGGAGATGCCGTGGGCGGCCTCCTTGACGGCCTCCGACAGAGTCGGGTGAATGTGGACCGCGCGGGAGATCTCCTCGGTGGTGAGATCGTAGTTCTGCGCGAGGACCAGCTCGTTGATCAGCTCGGAGGCGTTGGCACCGACGACGTGGCCGCCGAGCAGCTCGCCGAACTCGGCGTCGGCGACGATCTTGGCGAAACCGTCGGTCTCGGCCAGGCCGACTGCCTTACCGTTCGCGGAGAACGGGAAGGAGGCGACCTTGATCTCGCGGTCCGGCCACTTCTCCTTGGCCTGCTCCTCGGTGTAACCGAAGGAGGCGACCTGCGGGTTACAGAAGGTGGCGCGCGGCATCATCATGTAGTCGCCGAGCTCGTGGGTCTCGGCGCCCGCGATGGTCTCGGCGGCGACGATGCCCTGGGCCTCGGCGACGTGGGCCAGCTGCAGCTTGGCGGTGACGTCACCGATGGCGTAGATGTGCTCGACGTTGGTGCGCATGAAGTCGTCGATGGCGATGGCGCCGCGCTCGGTGACCTCGACGCCGGTGTTCTCCAGGCCGAAGCCCTCGACGCGCGGGCGGAAGCCGACGGAGACGAGCACGCGGTCGCAGGTGATGGTCTCGGTCTTGTCCGAGCCCTTCTTCTGGTAGTCGACCTCGACGGAGTCGCCGTTATCGCGCACGGCGGTGGTGGCGTGGCCCGGCAGCAGCTTCACGCCGAGCTTCTTGTAGGCCTTGGCGATGACCTTGGAGACCTCGGGGTCCTCGTTCGGGAGGACGCGGTCCATGTACTCGATGACGGTGACGTCGACGCCGTAGTTGGAGAGCACGTAGGCGAACTCCATGCCGATGGCGCCGGCACCGACGATGACCATCTTCTCCGGGGCGACCGGGTTGAGGATCTGCTCCTCGTAGGAGACGACGTTCTCGGAGAACTCGACGCCGCGCAGGCTGTTGACCACGGAGCCGGTGGCGATGATGCAGTCGTCGAAGGTGATGACCTTGCCGGCGTCCTTGCCCTCGGTCACCTCGATGGTCGAGGCATCCTGGAAAGTGCCGAAGCCGTCGATCTCGGTGATCTTGTTCTTCTTCATCAGGTAGTGGACGCCACCGACGATCTTGTCGGACACGCCACGGGAACGCTTGTGGGCGTCCTCGTAGTTGAAGGAGACGTCGCCGTTGATGCCGAACACCTTCTTCTCGTGGTTGAAGATGTGGGCGACCTCGGCGTTCTTGATGAGGGACTTCGAGGGGATGCAGCCGACATTGAGGCAGACTCCGCCCCAGTACTGCTTCTCGACGACCGCAACCTTCTTGCCGAGCTGGGCTGCGCG
>DGYFR06203__coassemble_2015_pt1 | contig 14659 bp, 16 predicted proteins | sample DGYFR06203__metabat2_low_PE_009 | metagenome-assembled genome bin DGYFR06203 | reverse complement strand
GAACTTCCAGGACGCCCTGGCCACCGACAAGGGCAACGACTTCCTCGGGGCGATCGGCAACTCACTGCTCATCTCGATCGCGACGACGTCGCTCGCCGTCCTCGTCGGCGTGTTCACCGCCTACGCCCTCGCCCGCCTCAACTTCCCGGGCAAGGGCCTGGTCACCGGCATCATCCTCGCCGCCTCCATGTTCCCGGGCATCGCGCTGGTCACCCCGCTGTTCCAGCTCTTCGGTGACCTGGGGTGGATCGGCACCTACCGGGCGATGATCATCCCGAACATCTCCTTCGCCCTGCCGCTGACCATCTACACGCTGGTCTCCTTCTTCCGGCAGCTGCCGTGGGAGCTCGAGGAGGCCGCGCGTGTCGACGGCGCCTCCCGCGGTCAGGCCTTCCGCCTGGTCCTGCTCCCCCTGGCCGCACCCGCCCTGTTCACCACGGCGATCCTGGCGTTCATCGCCACCTGGAACGAGTTCATGCTCGCCCGCCAGCTGTCGACGACCGCCACCGAGCCCGTCACCGTGGCCATCGCCCGCTTCTCCGGGCCGAGCGCCTTCGAGTACCCCTACGCCTCCATCATGGCCGCGGGTGCCCTCGTCACCGTGCCGCTCATCATCATGGTGCTGATCTTCCAGCGCCGTATCGTCTCCGGCCTCACCGCCGGCGGTGTGAAGGCGTAGACGATGTCGAACCCGGAGCCGAGCGATTCCGGGCGGGGTCAGCGGCGCGAGCTGCAGCATGAGACCCTGCTCGGTTTCCTCGGCTTTTTCGCGTTCCTCTCCCTGGTGCAGGCGGTGGCCAACCTCTTCGCGCCCGAACCCGCGCTGTGGCCGGGCGTGTTGGCCGCGGTCCTCGTCGGCCTGACGTGGTGGGTGTGGCGGCGTCGTAAATGACACCCGTGTAGTTTATGTGTGCGATCGAACACATGGACTAGGTTTCCCCAGGTCATGTCCGGGGTGCCCGATAGCTTCTGGGGTGTCACCAACTCGGGTGGCCCAGCACGCAAGGAGCCTCAGAGATGAGCACCCCGCAGAATTTCGACCAGAACCAGTTCCCCCAGGGGCAGCCCTACCAGGCCCCGCCGGTGGAGCAGCCGAAGAAAAAGAAGAAGTGGCCGTGGATCGTCGGCATCGTCGCCGCCCTCGTCGTCTTCGGTGCCGCCACCGGCGGTGACTCCGACGACGCGACGACCGACACCGTCGAGGCCGCCGACACCGTCGAGGCCGTCGAGGCTGCCGAGGCCCCGGCAGCCGAGCCGGTTGCCGCGGAGGCTGAGGCGGAGGCAGAGGCTCCCGTCGAGGAGGCCCCCGCCGAGCAGCCGGGCGATCTGCAGATCGGCGAGACCACCGAACTCGGCGGCATGCAGGTGACGGTGAGCAACGCCCGCTTCGCCTCGGACTACTTCGGCAGCTACGTCTGCGTCGACGTGGACCTGACCAACGTCGCCGACAGCAAGAAGCACTTCAGCCAGTTCGACTTCGAGCTGGAGAAGCCCAACGGCGTCGTCGCCGACACCACCTTCACCGGCCTGGACATCAGGAACCTGGAGACTGCCGAGCTGAACCCGGGTGGTAACACCAACGGAACCGTCTGCTTCGATGGCGACAACACCCCGGGCGAGTACAAGGCGCTCTACAAGGGCGGCTTCTTCGACACCCCCGTCAGCTGGAGCGTGACGCTCTAGCCAGTAATCTCCGCCACCCGATCCGCAGGGCCGAGTGAGGCAGGGCCAGGCACTCCCGCAGCGCCGCGACCACCAGGTCGCGGCGCTGTGTCTCTGCGCCCACCACGTACACGGGGATGCCCAGGTGCCAGGCCCACAGCCGCGTGCGAGGGACGTGGAAGTCGGAGGTGACCACGGTCCACCGCTCGACACCGGGGATGAGGGCGTGGGCCCGTTCAAGGTTCTCGTTGGTGGAGCGGGCGTACGGCTCCCGCACCACCAGGTCCGGGTCGACCCCGTGCTCCACCAGCCAGTGCGCCATCGCGGCGGCCTCGCCGTCGCCGGAGACGACGACCTGGACGGGGTCGGGGGCGGCGTCGATAAGCGAGACGGCCGCGCGCAGCCGGTCAACGAGGATACGACTCGGGTAGCCGTGCAGCGTGCGGGCGCCGAGAACGAGAAGGGGCATCAGGCTCCTAGAGGAAACGCTCCGCGGATTCGCGGACCGTGTCGGCGTGGATGACCGCCTCAATCCTATTCGCCGGTGTGGTGGCGGCCTGCAGGGCCTCCTGCGCGGCGATGAGCTGCCGGTGGAGGGTGGAGGTCTCCTCATCCCGGCCGTGGAGCGGGGTGCCGATGCCCTTGGTGAGGCGGAGCATCTCCCACCGGCTGAGGGTCTCGCTGAGGTCGAAGGAGGCGTCGCGGACCAGCTCCTCGACCTCCGCGTCCGCGGCGGCGTTGCGTTCCGCCGCGCCGCGGCAGGTGGCGGCCTGGAGGAAGAAGTGGACACCCGCGGCCAGGCCGGCCAGCGGTGCTGCCACAGCGAGAACCCACAGGGCCACGCCGATCAGCCACAGGATCGCACCGAGAATGAGCACGCCGACAAGCAGCATGCCGCAACCACTGTTCCGGTTCATGAGTTCAGCCACACCCACATCGAGTCGGCCAGCAGGTAGAGGCCCCAGCCGAGAATGAATCCGAGCGCGATGGCGCCCACCCCGAGGAGAATCGGCACGAGCGGGCTCGTCGGGGTGGGGCGGCGCTCAAGGTCGAGGGCGAGGCGACGCAGGCTGGTACGGACGGCGGCGCGGTCAGCATCGGTGACGGCGGTGCGGCGACGGGTGCGCAGCCACGTGACGTCCGCGGCGCTGATGACCGGGGCAGGGTTCATGTCATTCATACCCGCACCGTATCCGGCGGCCCGGACATGAACCCTACCCATGATCGAACTGCTGTACCTACGGTGCTTCGTTCACCCGGAAGAGATGCTCGTTGGCGAACTCGTCGACACCCCACTGTCCCAGCTCGCGGCCGTAACCGGAGCGGCCGATCCCGCCGAAGGGCTGGCCCGGCGCGCCGCCGCCCGCCTCGTTGATCCACGTCATGCCGGCCTCCATGCGGGAGGCGACATCGCGGGCCAGATCGAGGTCGGCGGAGTACACGTAGCTGCCGAGCCCGTAGTCGGTGTCGTTGGCGATCGCCACCGCCTCCTCCACATCCGCCGCCCGGTAGAGCAGCGCGACGGGGCCGAAGATCTCGTTGCGGCCGATGTCCGCGCGCGGGTCGACGTCGGTGAGCAGGGCAGGTTCCATGTACGCGCCGTCGCGGTCGAGGGCCCGCCCGCCGACGACGACCGTCGCGTCACCGTTCTGCGCCGCGTCCTCGATCCTTTCGACGATCTCGTCGCGGGCGCTTATCGACGACAGCGGACCCACCTTCGCCGACTCGTCATCCCACGGCCCCACCGTGAGACCACCGATCTTGTCGGTGAGGTACTCGAGCGCCCGGTCGTAGAACTCGTCGAGGACGATGAGCCTCTTCGGCGCGGTGCAGGACTGTCCGGCGTTGGACATGCGCGCCCCGACGTAGCGGCGCAGCACCTGGTCGAGATTGTGGTCGTCGAGCACCACGAACGGGTCGTTGCCGCCGAGTTCGAGGAGGGACTTCTTGTAGTGCTCACCGGCGGTCTTCGCGACGGCCGCACCCGCGTCCTCCGAACCAGTCAGGGACACCGCCGCCACGCGCTTGTCCGCGATGAAGGCGTCCATCTGCGACCCGGCGGCGTAGATGTTCTGGAACACCCCCTCCGGCAGCCCGGCCTCGACGAGGATGTCCTCGCACGCCTGCGAGGACAGCGGGCAGATCGACGCGTGCTTGAGCACGAGCGCGTTACCCACCAGCAGGTTCGGCGCCGCCCAGCGGGCCACCTGGTAGTAGGGGTAGTTCCACGGCATGATGCCCACCACCACACCCAGCGGGTCCTTGCGCACGAAGGTCCGCAGGGAGCCCTCGGCGGGAAGCTCCCGGTCGGCCATGACATCGTGGGCGTGGTCGGCGTACCACTCATAGATCTTCGCGACGGTGCCCAGCTCCCCCACTGCCTGACGGCGCAGCTTGCCCATCTCCCGGCCGATCAACGCCGCGAGTTCCTCCTCCCGCTCCCGGTAGATCTCGGCGGTACGGCGCAGGATCTGCGCCCGCTCCTCGAGGGTGGTGGTGCGCCACTCGCGCTGGGCGGCGGTAGCGCGGTCGAGGATGGCGTCGCGGTCGGCGTCGTCGATGCGGGTGAACGAGTCCTCGGACTCGCCGGTGCTGGGGTTCTCCACTGCGAAAGTAGTCATGCCCCTTGCATACCTTCGATGCAGGGGGCACGGCAATGACGGGTGGGGTCAGCCCTCGAGGAGGCTCTTCCGCAGGCGCTCGTCCTTGGCCTCCACCTCGGCGGCCATTGTCCGCTGGTACTCGGCCATCTTCTCGGTCAGCGCCTGGTCACCGGCCCCGAGGATGCGCACGGCCAACAGACCGGCGTTCTTCGCTCCGCCGATGGAGACAGTCGCCACCGGCACACCCGCGGGCATCTGCACGATGGACAGCAGCGAATCAAGGCCGTCGAGGTCGGCCAGCGCACGCGGCACGCCGATGACCGGCAGCGGGGTGGCCGCGGCGACCATGCCCGGCAGGTGGGCGGCACCACCGGCGCAGGCGATGATGGCCTTGAGACCGCGCTCGTGGGCGGACTTGGCGTAGCTGAGCATGCGCTCCGGGGTGCGGTGCGCGGACATGACGCCCACCTCGAAGGGCACGCCGAACTCGGCGAGCGCCTCAGCGGCGGGGGCGACGGTGGGCCAGTCCGAATCCGAGCCCATGATGATGCCGACAAGCGGGGACATGATTTCTCCTTAAGCGATGTAGCCGTCCGCCCAGCGGGCGGTGACGAGGTAGTGGGCGGCCAGACGAGCTTCTCGACGAACGCGCTCCAGCTCCGCGCCCGCGAGGTTGACGTGGCCGATCTTCCGGCCGGCGCGGTACGTCTTGCCGTACATGTGGATCTTGGCCTCGGGGAAACGGGCGTGGACGTCGAGCATGCGCTCGGCCATGGGCTTCTCCGGGTCGGTGTCACCGCCGAGGACGTTGGCCATGACGGTGACGGGGGCGGTCTGGCGCACGGAGCCGAGCGGCCAGTCGAGGACGGCCCGCAGGTGCTGCTCGAACTGGCTGGTCACGCAGCCGTCCTGGGTCCAGTGACCGGTGTTGTGCGGGCGCATCGCCAGCTCGTTGACGGCGATGGTGGGCTGGCCGTTCTCGTCGCGGTACTCGAAGAGCTCCACGGCGAGGGCACCGGTGACGCCGAGCTCCTCGGCGACGGTGACGGCCAGCTGCTGGGCGCGCTCCGCCAGCTCCGGGGACAGGTCCGGGGCGGGGGCGACGGCCTCGGTGCAGATGCCGTCGGTCTGGACGGACTCGACGACCGGCCACGGCACGACCTCCCCGGAGGGGCGGCGGGCGACCATGGCGGACAGTTCGCGGACGAGCGCCACCTTCTTCTCTGCCATGAGCGGGGTGCCGGCGTCGAGAAGCTCACTGACAAGGGAGTCGAGCTCGGACGGCGACGGGAACCACACGCCGTGGCCGTCGTAGCCGCCGCGGCGGGCCTTGAGGCACACCGCGCCGTCGACGGCCGCGGAGAACGCGCGGGCGTCCTCGACCGACTCGATGGCGGCGAACGGCGGGACCGGGGCGCCGATCTCACGCAGCTTCTTCCGCATGACCAGCTTGTCCTGGGCGTTGACCAGGGCGTCGGGGCCGGGCTGGACGTTGACACCCTCGGCGATGAGCTGGTGCAGGTGCTCGGTGGGCACGTGCTCGTGGTCGAAGGTCATGACGCTGGCGCCCTCGACCGCGATGCGCAGATCAGCGAGGTCGGTGTAGTCACCGAGGACGACGTCGGCCGCGACCTGCGCCGCGGAGGAGTCGGGCACGCCGGCCAGCAGGCGGATCGACTGGCCGAGCTCGATCGCCTCCGTCTGCATCATGCGGGCCAGCTGACCGTCACCGATGACGGCGACGATCGGCATGCCGGGTACGTGGGCGTTCGGGTTACCTGCGGGATCAGTCACGGCCTTAACTATAGCCAGCGGGCCCGCGTTCCCCGAAGCGCGCGGGGGCGGCGATCTCCGCCCGTCACCAGTAGCGCACCGGCGCCGGCGGGAGGGACTCCTCGATCATGGCGGTGACCCGCTTCGCGCGCGGCACGTCGGGGAAGTACAGGGGCCGCTCATAGCCGACGATGGCCAGGTAGATCCCGTTGCGACGACGCTGCACGGATCGGATGTCCCGGAAGGGGATGGAGTCGGTGCGGGCGTTGAACTCCCCGGCGCGGACCACCAGGCGCTGGTCGGTGACCACGAAACGACGGCGGCGGGACTTCAGCAGCGGCCAGACGAAGCGCCAGAACGCCAGCACCAGCCAGACCAGGACGACGGCGTTGCGCAGCTGCGGGTCGACGACGGAGCCGGGCTGGTCGAGCCAGCCGATGAGCATCCAGCTCAGACCGGTGACCAGGATCAGTTCCAGGGCAGGGAAGGTCAGCGAGTGGAGCGGCGCCGTGAGGTCGGCGCGCACCACTTCTCCTCGTACCGGTCGGAACAGTCCCATGGGTGGGGATCCTACCCGCGCCGTCTAATAGGAGGTATCCGAGCGGCGGAGGAGCGTGACGTCGCCGGCGGAGATGAGGTGCCGCTCACCGTCGGTGGTGAGCAGGTCGATCCGGCCGTCGGGGGCGACGTCGGTGACCTCGCCGAAGAGATCGCCGGTGGCGGTGGCCACGCGGACGGGTTTGCCGATGGTGATGCACTCCCGCCGGTAGTCGTCCATGAATGTGCGGTCGCCGCTGGCCCACTGCCCGATGCGGCGGTGCAGGGCCCCGAGGACCGCCACCGTCATGTCGTCCACCTCGACGGCGACACCCTCCAGCGCCAGGGAGGTGGCGTGCGGCACCGGCAGCTGCTCCTGCGTGAGGGAGACGTTGACGCCCAGGCCGACGACCACCCGGGGGTCCTCGGGGAAGCCGGCGGCCTCGGCGAGGATGCCGCACAGTTTCCTCCCGTTCCACAGGACGTCATTGGGCCATTTGAGGGCCGGCCCGTCGGTGACCCCGGAGATCTCGCGCACCGCGTCGAGCACGGCCAGGCCCGCCGTCAGGGGGACGGTGCCGAGGCGGTCGAGTTCCGCCTTTCCGGGCCGGAGCAGCACGGACATGATGGACTGCGTGCCCGGCGGAGAGGCCCAGGGGCGCCCCAGGCGCCCACGCCCGGCGGTCTGCGCACCGGCGACGAGGACGGTGAAGGCGGGGGCGGCGGCGTCGGCAAGCAGGTCGGCGTTGGTGGATCCGGTGGAATCCACCCGGCGGACCGCGGCGTACCCGGGGAGGCGGGAGGCGAGGGAGTTCACGCCGCCCACCATAACCCGCGTCACACACGTCACTTCCGACACGCCGATGTTTTGCGGAAAAAACAACCATCACCTGCAGAAACACTAATAGTGATACGCGTCACACCACTTTCGTTATGGAAACTAGCGGCAAACCGGTCTACACTCCCCAAACATGACCATTTCCTCACCTTTGACGGACCTGTCCGAGCTGACCGACGTCACCACCACCGCCGGCAAGATCGCCGACCTGAAGCGTCGCCGTGCCGAGGCCACCTACCCGATGGGTGAGAAGGCCGTCGAGCGCGTCCACTCCCAGAAGCGCCTCACCGCGCGTGAGCGCCTCGATTACCTCCTCGACGAGGGGTCCTTCGTCGAGACCGACATGCTGGCCAAGCACCGCACCACCGATTTCGGCATGGGCAAGAAGCGCCCGACCACCGACGGCATCGTCACCGGCTGGGGCACCATCGACGGCCGCGAGGTATGCATCTTCTCCCAGGACGGCACCGTCTTCGGTGGCGCCCTCGGCGAGGTGTACGGCGAGAAGATGATCAAGATCATGGACCTGGCCGTCACCACCGGCCGTCCGCTCATCGGCCTGTACGAGGGTGCTGGCGCCCGTATCCAGGACGGCGCGGTCTCCCTCGACCAGATCGCCCGCACCTTCTACCAGAACATCCACGCCTCCGGCGTCGTGCCGCAGATCTCCGTGATCATGGGCGCCTGCGCCGGCGGTAACGCCTACTCCCCGGCCCTGACCGACTTCGTGGTCATGGTCGACCAGACCTCCAAGATGTTCGTCACCGGCCCCGACGTCATCAAGACCGTCACCGGCGAGGAGATCACCCAGGAGGAGCTGGGCGGCGCCACCACCCACATGTCCACCGCCGGTAACTCCCACTTCACCGCGAAGACCGACGAAGAGGCCCTCGACTGGGTCCACGACCTGGTCGGCTTCCTGCCGTCCAACAACCGCACCGTCGCCCCGTACGAGGAGTTCTCCGCCGACGAGGGCGCCGTGGGTGACAACATCACCGCCGACGACCTCAAGCTGGACGGCATCATCCCGGACTCCCCGACCCAGCCGTACGACGTGCGCGAGGTCATCGAGTGCCTCACCGACGACGGCGAGTACCTGGAGATCCAGGCCGAGCGCGCCGAGAACGTCGTCATCGCCTTCGGCCGCATCGAGGGCCAGTCCGTCGGCTTCGTCGCCAACCAGCCGTCCGTCTACGCCGGCTGCCTCGACATCGACTCCTCCGAGAAGGCCGCCCGCTTCATCCGCACCTGCGACGCCTTCAACATCCCCATCGTCCTGCTTGTCGACGTCCCCGGCTTCCTGCCCGGCGCCGGCCAGGAGTACGGCGGCATCCTGCGCCGCGGCGCGAAGCTGCTCTACGCCTACGGCGAGGCCACCGTCCCGAAGATCACCGTCACCATGCGCAAGGCCTACGGCGGCGCGTACTGCGTCATGGGTTCCAAGGGCCTCGGTGCCGACGTCAACCTGGCGTGGCCGACCGCCCAGATCGCCGTCATGGGTGCCGCCGGTGCCGTGGGCTTCATCTACCGCAAGGAGCTCAAGGAGGCCTCCGACAAGGGCCTCGACGTGGTCGAGCTGGCCAAGTCCTTCGAGCGCGAGTACGAGGACCACATGCTCAACCCGTACAAGGCGGCCGAGCGTGGCCTCATCGACGCGGTCATCCTCCCGTCGGAGACCCGCGGCATGATCGCCCGTAACCTGCGCCTGTACAAGGACAAGAACGTGTCCCGTCCGGCCCGCAAGCACGGCAACATCCCGCTGTAAACCGGTGTTTCCCGCCCCGCCCGTGGCTCGTCTTCGCGGGCGGGGCGTCGCCGTCTAGACTTGGACAACATGACTTCCACCTCCCCTGATCTCACGACCACCGCCGGAAGGCTCGCCGACCTGCGCGCCCGCCTGGCGGAGGCCGAGGCCCCGGTGGGGACCGACGCCGTCGAGGCGACCCACGCCTCCGGCCGCGCCACCGCCCGCGAACGCGTCCTGGCGCTCCTCGACGACGCCTCGTTCGTCGAGACCGATGCCCTCGCCCGTCACCGCTCCACCCAGTTCGGCCTCGACGCCGAGCGCCCGCTCACCGACGGTGTCGTCACCGGCTACGGCACGATCAACGGCCGCAAGGTATGCGTGTTCTCCCAGGACTCCACCATTTTCGACGGTGCCCTGGGTGAGGTCTACGGCGAGAAGATCATCAAGGTCTACGACCTGGCCATCAAGACCGGCGTGCCGATCATCGGCATCCACGAGGGCGCGGGAGCCCGGGTCGCCGAGGGCATCGTCACCCTGTCGATGTACTCGAAGATCCTGGCGCGGACCACCACCGCCTCCGGCCTCATCCCGCAGATCTCCGTGGTCACCGGCCACACCGCGGGCATGCACGGTCTGGCCCCGGTATTCGCGGACGTCGTCGTCATGGTCGAGGACGCCTCCCTGCACCTGGCCGCCGCCGACGTCGTGGAGAAGGTCACCGGGCAGGCCGCCACCCCGGAATCCCTGGGGTCGGCCACCGTGCACGCCACCACCTCCGGCACCGCGCACCTGTCCGCCCCGACGGACCTCGACGCCCTGGCCCTGGTCAAGGACGTCGTCGCCCATCTGCCGGCGAACAACCGCGCCGAGGCCCCGCGCCCGGAGACCGAGACCTCCCTGGAGCTCACCGACACCGACCGGGCCCTGGACTCCTTCATCCCGGACGCCGACGCCCACGCCTACGATGTCCGCGACGTCGTGCGCGCGGTCGTCGACAACGGCGAGATCCTCGAGCTGCAGGCGCAGTACGCGGGCAACATCGTCACCGCCTTCGCCCGCGTCGAGGGCCGGGCCGTGGGCATCGTGGCCAACCAGCCCTCCGAGCTGGCCGGCTGCCTCGACGCCGCCGCGTCCGAGAAGGCCGCCCGCTTCATCCGCACCTGCGACTCGTTCAACCTGCCGGTCGTCGAGTTCGTCGACTCCCCCGGTTTCCTCCCCTCGCACGAGGAGGAGCACGCCGGTGTGCTGCGCCGGGGTGCCAAGCTGGCCTACGCTTATGCCGAGGCGAGCGTCGGCAAGATCACCGTCATCATCCGGAAGGCGATCGGCCCGTCCTACGTGCTCATGGGCTCGAAGGATCTCGGCGCCGATCTCGTCTTCGCGTGGCCGACCGCGGAGATCGCCGTCACCGAGGCCCCGGCCGCCGTGGCCGCCCTCGACGGGAAGATCGACGAGCAGGCCTACGCCGACAACCACATCAACCCCTACCTGGCCGCCGAGCGCAGCCTGGTGGACGCGGTCATCGAACCGTCCACCACCCGTCCGCAGCTCATCGAGGGTCTGCGTCTGCTGGACCGCAAGGTCATCCAGACCCCGCCGAAGAAGCACGGAAACATCCCCCTCTAAGGAGCGACAAGTGACCACCACCCTCACCGACAAGCCGCTGTTCCGCGTGCTCAAGGGCAACCCGGACGCCACCGAGCTCGCTGCCCTCACCGCCGTGCTCACCGCCCTGGCCAAGAAGCGCCCGGAGGAGGAGTCCGGCGAGCGCAACATGTGGGGCCGTCCCGAGGACCGCCTGCAGCGCACCACCCTCTACAACCCGAACGCGTTCCGCAACGTCACCTTCTACTGATGCGGATCGTTCTCGCGTCGTCCTCGCCCTCGCGTCGGATGATTCTGCAGAACGCCGGGGTCGACCCGGTGATCCAGCCGGCCGACGTCGACGAGGACGCCCTGCTCGCCGCCACCGACGGCTCCCCGGAGGAGGCCGTCGCGACGCTGGCCCGCGCCAAGGCGCGCGCCGTGGCCAGCCAGTTCCATGACGATGTCGTCATCGGCGGCGACTCCATGCTGCTTATCGACGGCCGTCTCCAGGGCAAGCCCCACACCCCCGAGGCCACCGTCGCGCGCTGGCATGAGCAGGCGGGCAAGGTGGCCCACCTGCTCACGGGCCACTGCATCCTCCACCGGGGGCAGGAGTTCGTGGAGACCTCCACCACCACCGTGCACTTCGCGCAGGCCTCGGACGCGGACATCGCGGCCTACGCCGCCTCCGGGGAGCCGTGGCAGTGCGCCGGGGCCTTCACCCTGGAGGCCCTGGGCGGCTGGTTCATCGACCGGATCGAGGGGGATCCGTCGTCGGTGATCGGTCTGAGTCTGCCGGTGGTGCGCCGCGCGCTCTACGGCTTCGGCCTCGACGCCAGCGACTTCTGGAACGCGGAAAAGTAGGCCGCGAAGGCCCTCTCTGCGGCTGTGCAGAGGGCCTTCGCGGGACGACGTGCCGCGGCCTGTCTAGAGGAACTCCTCGATCTCCTCCCACAGCTGCGGCGCCAGGGAGAGCACGTAGGGTGCCGAGAGGTGGTTCGCGTCGCGGTAGACGTAGATGTTGCCGATGACCGCCGGGCACAGGTCGTCGACGCAGTACCAGTCGCGGGTGTCGATGGCCTTGGCGTGCGGCATCCGGTTGAGGTACCGGGCGGCCGGGTCGCGGGGCTGGTAGAACTCGTCGGCGACGATGCCGCAGACGACGGGGTCGTCGATGTCCAGCATGCACACCGGCACGGACAGCTCCGTGCCGTCGGGGAAGGTGCTCCACGGGTTGTCACGCAGGCCCGCGAAGGGGATGTCGTGCTCGGCGAGGAAACGCCAGAACGTCGGGTAGGAGGCGGGGATCTCCTCCGTGCGGCCGCCGTGCTCGATGCGGGGGCGCGACGTCGTGGAGATCACCAGCTCCGGGTCGGCCTCCGCGAGGCGCTCGAGGACGTGTTCGTTGAAGGTCTCGCAGTCCGGCTCGAAGAGCCCGTCGCGCTCGGTGGCGAAGGTGGGGCAGGACTGGCGGACGAGCGGCACGACGCGGAAGCCGTGCTCGCGGCCCAGGACATCGAGCGGGATGACCCACTGCTCGGCGTGGGAGCCGCCGACGAGGTAGACGTCGCGGGTGGCCTCCCGGTCGCCGAAGATGCAGTCCTGGCCGCGGACCTCGACGGGCAGGACCGTCGGGTCGTCGCCGAAGCGCGAGATGCACTCCTCCGTCCAGATGGGCGAGAGGATCCAGGTGATGAGGTCGGGGTCCGGTTCCGGCGTGCGGTCCGGGACGTCCGCCCCGGTGAGGGCGCGGGCCCCGGGGTAGAGCTCGGCGTCGAGAAGCACGCCTCCGGCGTTGTGGAGGCGCACCTGCCAGATGCCCTGGACGGTGAGCAGGCCGACGAGGACGGCGGCGAGCACGGTGCCGGCGGCGGCGCGGGCGCGCGCGGCCCCGGAGGTGAGCAGCTGCGCGCGGGCGACCGCCACCCGTCGCTCCCCGCGGACGGGGCGCCGGGCGTGCTGGCGCAGCGGCTTCTCGACGATCCGGTGCGTCAGGTCCGCCAGCACCAGTGAACCGGCGATGACGGCGAGCCCGAGCCACAGCGGGACGTCGTCCATGCCCAGCAGGATGAGCGCCAGGATGAGGATCGGCCAGTGCCACAGGTACAGCGGGTAGGCGATGTCACCGAGCCAGCGCATGACACGGTGCGCCAGGACGCCCGCCACCGGGCCCGCTCCCCCACCGAGGATGACCAGCACGGCACCACCGATCGGGTACAGCGCCGCCGCGCCCGGGAAGTACCAGGCGCCGTCGAAGAGGAAACCGGTCGACAGGACCATCGCCAGGCCGATGACGGTGAACGCCTGCCGCACCCACGGGTGCAGCGTCAGACGATGGGCGTGCAGGGCCAGCAGCGCACCGAGGGTGAGCTGCCACATGCGCGTCCACGTGGAGTAGTAGTTGAGCGGCTGGTTCTCCCACCACAGCCAGCAGGCGTACGCGAAGGACGCCAGCGTCACGGCGATGAGGAAGGGCGTCACCCACCGGGACCGGCCCGTCCAGATGACGACCATCGCCACCGCGATCGCCAGGACGTAGAACTGACCCTGGACCGCCATCGACCACAGGTGCTGCAGCGGACTGACCGAGCCGGAGGCGACGTTGTAGTCGGCGTTCTGGCTGGCCAGCTCCCAGTTCTGGTAGTACAGCAGGCTGGCGGTGAACTGGTCGATGATCTCCAGGCGCCGCATCTGCGGCACCCACAGGAACGCCACCACCGCCGTCGTGCCCAGCACCACGAGCAGGGCCGGGTAGAGGCGGCGCAACGTGCGCCAGAACGGCCACCACGGGTTGCGGGAGGGGTTGTCGCGCTGGGCGTAGCGCAGCTGCGAGCCCAGGAAGAAGTAGCCGCTGAGGAGCAGGAACACGTCCACGCCGCCGGAGACCTTGCCGACGAACACGTGGAAGACCACCACGAAGGCGATGGCGATGCCGCGCAGTCCGTCCAGGTCGTATCGGTAGGACACCGAGCGGACCGGGGCAGCCGGCGTTGCCGTCGTGGTCGCCTGCATGACACCTCTTCCCTGCTGAAGTACCCAGACAGGGTAACAAGGCCCCGCCCGCGGGAGAAACGTCACTAGGCTGGCGAGGCATGAAGATCAACGACATGATGGCCCCGCCGCCCGTCCACCTTCCCGCCGATCCCGCCGCCGATTCCGACCCCGCCGCAGCGGAGACCGCCTTCGCCCACCCGGACAGCCCGCTCGTGTGGGCCACCCGCGCCGAGATGCTGCTGGCCGCCGGCCACCTCGACGACGTGGCCAAGCTCACCGCCTACGCCCACGCCCGCACCGCCTACCACCGTTCGCTCGACCGCCTGCGCGCCAACGGGTGGAAGGGCTGGGGCCCGGTGCCCTTCGACCACGAGCCCAACCAGCCGGTCCTGCGCGCCATCGCGGCACTGGCCCGTGCCGCGCGACTCATCGGGGAGGACAACGAGTACGACCGCTGCCGCCAGATGCTGTCCGACGCCGACCCGGAGTCCGTGGGGCGTCTCATCGACGCGGTGTGACGGGAGCGTCGATAAGCAACCGACAGACGGACGGGACCGGCCCCAGAGGATCATCTGGGGCCGGTCCCGGCGTTCGGGGGCGACTAGGCCTCCGCGTGCTTGGCCTCGACGCGGCCGATGGCCTCCTTGGCGACCAGTTCCTGGATGCCCATGTCGAGCTCGGAGGTGAAGCCGACGCAGGAGCAGTTGATCTCACCGAGGACGTAGGTGTCGTTGCCGTCCTCGTCGGTGTCGAGCATGAAGTCGGCGGTCCAGATGAGCGGGATGTTGTCGCCGCCGAGGTTCTCGGCGATGACGGGGCGGGCCGCGGCGAACATGTCGACGAGGTCCTGCCACTTCTCCGGGGAGTCGTAGGTGTACTTCGCGCCGGAGAACAGGGTGGCGGAGAAGTTGTCGCCGC
>DGYFR06203__coassemble_1994_pt1 | contig 15119 bp, 18 predicted proteins | sample DGYFR06203__metabat2_low_PE_009 | metagenome-assembled genome bin DGYFR06203 | reverse complement strand
ATCATCGCCGACGAGCCGACCACCCTGCTCGACCTGCGCAACCGCGACCGCATCGTCTCCGAGTTCGCCCGCCTCGAACAGCAGCTCATCGTGGTCACCCACGACCTGGACATCCTCGCCGACTTCGACCGCGTCCTCTGCCTCGACGACGGCCACATCGTCGCCGACGGAGCCCCGGACGAGGTGTGCGCCCACTACCGGAACCTCATGCTGGCATGAGGCACATCCCCCTCGGCGTCCACCTGCCCGGCGACACCGCCATCCACCGCCTGCCGGCCGGCGTGAAGTTCCTTGCGCTGCTGGCCTTCATCCTGACGTCGACGTTCCTGGTGACCGGGACCCCGGTCGCCGCGGCCTGGTGCGCGGTGGTGCTCGCCGGTTACGTGGTGGCGCGGGTTCCGGTGCGGGTGGCCCTCGGGCAGGTCCTGCCCGTCGTTCCGGTGCTGGCCGTGCTGGGTGCCTTCCAGTGGTGGCAGCGCGGCTGGGAGTTCGCTCTGACGACCGTACTGGTCCTGCTCGCCTCGGTGGCGGCGGCGGCCCTGCTCACCTTGACCACAACTATCGCCGAACTCATGGCCGCCATCGAGCGCGGCCTGTCCCCCTTCGCACGCTTCGGACTGCCCGTGGAGACGATCTCCCTGGCGGTGTCCCTGACCCTGCGGCTCATCCCCCTGCAGCTGGCGACCGTCCACGAGGTGCTCGCCGCGCGGAAGGCCCGCGGCGCGGGCTTCTCGATCGCGGCTTTCGGCACCCCGGTGCTCGTGCGCTCCATCCGGCGGGCCCGCCTGCTCGCCGAGGCCCTCATCGCCCGCGGCGCCGCCGACTGAATCTAGTCCTGCCGCACCGCGGAGCCGTCGATCTCGATGCGCACCTCGTCGGAGAGCAGCAGCCCGCCGCCGGGCAGTTCGGCGTGGAAGTCCAGCCCGAAGTCCTTCCGGTCGACGGTCGTCGACACGCGGAAGCCGAGCCGGTGCTCGATCTCCCCGGTCTCGGGGACGGGAACATCCGCCTCGGCGATGTCGATGGCGTCGAGCGTCACCGGCTGCGTCCGCCCCTTGAAGGTGAGTTCGCCGTGGACGCGGGCGCGGTCCCCGTCGCCGTCACGCTCGACCCCGGTGGAACGGAACGTGATCTCGGGGAACTTCGCGACGTCGAAGAAATCCGCGGCGAGCAGGTGCTCGTCGCGGAAGCGCACACCGGAATTCAACGAGGAGACGTCGAGGGTGGCGGACACGGCGTCGTCGTCAAGCAAGGCGTCGAAGGAGGTGAACAGGCCGCGCACGCGGGTGATCATGGCGTGGCGGACCTCGAACGCCACCTGTGACATGACGGGATCGAGAATGTAGCGCGCCATCAGCACCCGCGGGTGTCGAACAGCGTGCACTGCGGGATGCCGGCCAGCGAGGACATCATCGACGAGAACAGGGCGGGCAGACCGAAGAGCAGAAGCAGATTGTTCACGGGTGGTTCCTAACGGGACGAGAAGAAGTTGACGGCCCCCTGCGCCACGGCCGCCACGAGGGAGGAACCGAGCATGGGGAAGAACAGGATGAGGCTGATGATCTGGCCTGGTGTGTAATCCATTAACCCCAGCCTATACGTGAGCGTGGTCACGTCAAGGGGCCTCGACGACCTGCCAGGAACCGGACAGGTCATACCCGCAGCCTAGGCGGCCTACCGGGCAAGTCAAGGCTCCCCGGGACACGAATCGACAACAACCCCGACCCCCAGAGGGGCCGAGGTTGTCTCAGACGCGGAGGCTACTCGCCGCGCAGCTCACGCATGCGCTGGGCGACAGCGTCGTCGGTGACGTTGGCGCCGCCGTTGCCGGACTCGAGGGCCTTGTCGGCCTGGCCGGAGGTCAGCTGACCGCCGCCCTGCATCTCGGCGCGGATGGCCTCGAGGCGGGAGTGGCCGGCCATCTGGATGCCCGCCTGCTGCACCTCGGCCATACGACCCTCGACGGAGTTCTGCGCCAGCTCGGCCTGGCCGAGGGCGTTGGCGTAACGACGCTCGATCTTCTCGCGCACCTGGTCCAGGTTCGGGGTGGAACCGGAGGTGATGGCGTTCATGGACTGCAGGGACTCGGAGACCTTCTCCTGCATCTTGGCCTGCTCCAGCTGGGAGAGCAGCTTGGTGCGCTCGGCGACCTTCTGCTGCAGGGCCATGGCGTTGCGCTCGACGGCCTGCTTGGCCTGGTCCGCCTGCTGCAGGGCCTGATCGTGCAGCTGCTTGGTGTCCTCGACGGACTGCTCGGCGGTGACGAGCTGCGCGGCGAAGGCCTCGGCGGCGTTCTCGTACTCGACGGCCTTGCGCTCATCGCCCTCGGCACGGGCCTTGTCTGCCAGCTGCAGCGCCTGACGGGTGTTGGCCTGCAGCTTCTCGATCTCACCGAGACGACGGTTGAGCTGCATCTCCAGCTGACGCTGGTTGCCGATGACAGCCGCCGCCTGCTGCGAGAGCTCCTGGTGCTGGCGCTGTGCGTCCTCGATGGCCTGCTGAATCTGCACCTTCGGGTCGGCGTTCTCCTCGATCTTCGAGTCGAAGAGCGCCATCAGGTACTTCCATGCCTTGACGAAGGGGTTAGCCATGTCGGATCGGGCCTTCCTGGTTAGTCATTGTTTTACGCCACCATGGTAGCGGAGTGGGATTCGAACTGTCGGTTAAGCGTGGAGCGATTCGGTGGCCAGCTCCTCGGCGACGGACTGCAGCGCCATCGACCCGGCGGCCTCGATGAGGACATCGGCGACGGAGGTGCCCAGCGCATGGCACACGGAGGCGAGCAGTTCGGAGGAGACCTCCTTGCGGCCGCGTTCCAGCTCGGAGAGGTAGCCGGGTGAGACGCGCGCCTGTTCGGCGAGCTCACGCAGGGTGATGCCCTGGTCCGCGCGGAACGAGCGGAGGGCGGCACCGAGTGCCTCCCGCAGCAGCAGTTCAGGGGCGCGTCGGGTGGTGACGATCGGGGTATCAAGTACAGCGGTGGTAACCATTACTCCTCTTAACGCCCCACACCGTCGTTTTGTTCCACGCGCGCCCGCAGTCCGTCGAGCGCGGCGTTCACCGCCTGCTCGCGGATCTCCCGCCGGTCGCCGCTCAGCTGCAGCCGCTGCTTATCGACGCCCCCCGGCCCCGCGAATCCCAGCCACACCTCCCCCACCGCGTGCCCGTCCTGCGGATCGGGCCCGGCGACCCCGGTGAGTGCCACACCCCAGTCGGCGCCGCAACGTTCCCGTGCGCCCCGGGCCATGGCGACTGCGGTGTCCCCGTCGACCGGGTCCGCCCCCTCGGGCACGCCGGCCAGCGAGTACTTGAGGTCGGTGGCATACGTGATGAGCCCGCCGCGCAGCACCGCCGACGCCCCCGGGGTGTCGGCGAGCGTCGCGGCGGCGAGGCCCGCGGTGAGGGACTCGCAGAAGGCAACGGTGAGGCCGCGGCGTCGCAAAGCGTCGACGAGGCTCACTGCTTCCTCGAGTCCCACAGGTACTGCACGCCCGTGATGACGGTGACCGCGACGGCCGCGAGCATGACGATCCACGTCGGCAGATCCATCCACTCCGGCAGCGGCAGCAGGTAGAGGCCGATGGCCAGTGCCTGCAGGGTGGTCTTGATCTTGCCGCCCTTCGACGCCGGGACGACCAGACCGCGGCGCAGCATGACCATGCGCCACAGGGTGATGCCGAACTCCCGCACCAGGATGACCACGGTCACCCACACCGGCAGCACGCCGATGATGTTGAGGCCCACGAGCGCCGCCGTGATGAGCGCCTTGTCAGCGATGGGGTCGGCGATCTTGCCGAAGTCGGTCACCAGGTTGCGGGCGCGGGCAATGTCACCGTCGAGCTTGTCGGTGATCATGAGCGCCACGAAGACACCGAACGCCCACCACATCTGGCCGGTGAGCAGCAGCCACAGGAAGACGGGGATGACCAGGATCCGCAGACTCGTCAACACATTCGGCAGGTTGAAGTTGCTGGGCTGGGCCGATTCGGCCGGGTTCGGTGCAGTCACGACACACACCCTACCCCGCACCCGCGGCGTAGAATCGGCCGACATGAAGTACTTCGCAGTCTCCTACCAGTACCCCGACGGCGCCGAGGACATCGTGCGTCTGCGCCCCGAGCACCGTGAGTGGCTCGCCACGCTTCTCGACGCCGGCCGGCTCGTCGCCTCCGGCCCCCACACCGACGGTGCGGGTGGAGCGCTCATCATCATCCGCCTGCCGGAGACCGCCGCGCTGCGCGACGCCGAGGAACTGATGGACGACGACCCCTTCACCCGGGAGGGCGTGCTCGCCGGCCGCGAGATCCGGGAATGGAACCCCGTCCTCAACATCTTCCGCTAGACGAAAGGACACCCTCGCCGTTATGGCGAGGGTGTCCGTGTGTCAGGACTTCTTCTCGTCGATGTCGCTGAGCTTCGTCGACCCGTTCGTGTCGACGGAGTGGTCGAGGTGCTCGGTGGAGTACATCTCCTCCTCCGTGAGCTCGTGGTCCCACTCCTCCGGGCGGATACGGGTGTCGATGCCACCCTGCGCCTCGTCGTACTTGTTCTTCCAGATGGACGCCAGGACCGTCACCGTGAGGATGCCGACGATGACGAGGAGGGACATCTCGGTCGGGATCTCCGGCACCGCCACGTCCTCGCCACCGTTGATGAACGGCAGGTTGTTCTCGTGCAGCGCGTGCAGCAGCAGCTTCACACCGATGAACGCCAGGATGAGACCCAGTCCGTACGGCAGGTACACCAGGCGGTCGAGGAGGCCGTCCAGCAGGAAGTACATCTGACGCAGACCCATGAGCGAGAACGCGTTGGCGGTGAACACCAGGTACGCCTCGGTGGTGATGCCGTAGATCGCCGGGATGGAGTCGAACGCGAACATGACGTCCACCAGGCCGATGGCCACCAGCGCCACGAACAGCGGGGTGAGCGCGAACTTGCCGTGGAACTTCGTGGTCAGCTTGTCACCGTGGTAGCCCGGGGTGACCGGGACGACTTTGCGCAGCCACCGGATGACCTTCATGTCGTTCGGGTCGGTCTCGGGGGCGTCGGTGATCTCGTCCCACAGCAGCTTGATGGCCGTCCACAGCAGGAAGAAGGCGAAGAGGTAGAACACGTCCGACCAGGCGGCGATGATCGCGGCGCCGGCCAGGATGAACGCCAGACGGAACACCAGCGCCAGGACGATGCCGATGAGCAGCACCTTCTGCTGGTACTTCCGCGGGATCTTGAACGCGCCCATGATGAGCGCGAAGACGAAGAGGTTGTCGACGCTGAGCGCCTTCTCCGTCACGTAGCCGGTGAAGTACTCCATACCGTGCTGGTGGTCCCACATGAAGTAGACGAACACACCGAACAACAGGGCCAGGCCGACGTAGAACGCGGACCACGAGGCCGATTCCTTGAGCGTCGGCTCATGCGGGGTGCGCACATGGGAGTAGAAGTCGAAGATGAAGAATCCGAGGATCACCACGATGGTGGCGATCCAGATCCACAGGGGGACTGACATTGAGCCTCCGGTCTTTGGGGGTTGCCTGAATGACCGGAGGTCTCCCCCACCCGAAAAAGCGAGGCCGGCACGACCGGGTCCCTTGTACTGCCGGGACCGTGCTGACGATCAGTGCCGCTTAGGGGGTACTCCCCTCCATGTCGTGTCACTATACACGCGGGCGGGGGTGGCCGGAACGGGCGTCGTAAAGTTCGCGCTCGTAATTACGACCGTCCGACCCATAAGACGCACGACATAGTGCCAGGCCGCGGCTGACATACGTCGAAGTTGATGGTCGTAATTACGAACAGGCCCTCACACCGATCCTCAGAACACTCCGCGCGGCGGATCCGCCTCCACGACGTCGACCTCGGGCTCCTCCTCCTTGGGGGCCTCGGCCGGGTCGGCGCCCTTGATCATCCACAGGATGGTGTCCAGCTCCTCCGGCTTGACCAGCACGTCACGCGCCTTGGATCCCTCGGACGGGCCGACGACGCCGCGGGTCTCCATGAGGTCCATGAGGCGGCCGGCCTTGGCGAAGCCGATGCGCAGCTTGCGCTGCAGCATGGAGGTGGAGCCGAGCTGCGAGGTGACGACGAGTTCGACGGCCTCGAGGAGGTCGTCCATGTCCTTGCCGATCTCCTCGTCGATCTCCTTCTTGGCGTCGGTGGAGCGGTCCTCGGTGACGCCCTCGGTGTAGTTGGGCTGCGCCTGGTCCTTGGCGGACTCGACGACGGCCTGCACCTCCTCGTCGGTGACGAAGGCACCCTGGAGGCGCTGCGGCTTGCCGGCGCCCTGCGGGATGAAGAGGGCGTCGCCCATGCCGATGAGCTTCTCGGCGCCGGCCTGGTCGAGGATGACGCGGGAGTCGGTGAGGGAGGACGTCGCGAAGGCGAGGCGCGACGGCACGTTCGTCTTGATGAGGCCGGTGACCACGTCGACGGACGGGCGCTGGGTGGCCAGGACGAGGTGGATGCCAGCGGCGCGGGCCTTCTGGGTGATGCGGACGATGGAGTCCTCGATCTCCTTCGGCGCGGTCATCATGAGGTCGGCGAGCTCGTCGACGACGCAGATGATGAAGGGGTACGGGCGGTACTCGCGCTCGGAGCCGAGCGGGGCCTGGATCTCGCCGGACTTGACCTTGCGGTTGAAGTCCTTGATGTGGCGCACGCGGGCGGACTTCATGTCCATGTAGCGCTGCTCCATCTCCTCGACGAGCCACTGCAGCGCGGCGGAGGCCTTCTTCGGCTGCGTGATGATCGGGGTGATGAGGTGCGGGATGCCCTCGTACGGCGTGAGTTCGACCATCTTCGGGTCGACGAGGATGAGGCGGACCTCCTCCGGCGTGGCGCGGGTGAGCAGGGAGACGAGCATGGAGTTGATGAACGCGGACTTACCGGAGCCGGTGGAGCCGGCGACGAGCAGATGCGGCATCTTCTGCACGGAGTGGGAGACGAAGTCGCCCTCGATGTCCTTGCCCAGGCCGATGAGCATGGGGTCGTGGTTACCGCGGGTGGCGGGCGCGTTGAGGACGTCGGCGAGGCGGACCATCTCGCGGTCGGTGTTGGGCACCTCGATACCGACGAGCGACTTGCCCGGGATCGGGGTGAGCAGGCGGACGTTGTCGGTGGCCACCGCGTACGCCAGGTTGGACTGCAGATTGGTGATCTTGGAGACCTTGACGCCCGGGCCGAGTTCCACCTCGTAGCGGGTGACGGTCGGGCCGCGGGAGAAGCCGGTGACGGCGGCGTCGACGTTGAACTCGCGGAAGACGTCGGTGATGGCCTCGATCATCCGGTCGTTGGTCTCGGTGCGGGTCTTGGGCTTGTCGCCGTCGATGAGCAGGTCGGTGCTGGGCAGCTGGTAGTCCGTGGTGGTCTCCGGCTGGCGGGCCTCCGGGACGGGGACGTCCTCGAGCTCGGACTTCGGGGTGCTGGCGGGGACGGCGGCGGCGTCGATACCCGAGCGGGCGACGATGGCCTGGCGCATCTGCTCGCGGGAGGCGGCGACGGCGTCGGTGGCGTCGGCGGCGTCAACGGCAGGGAACTCGTCGGTGTTCTCGCGGGCGACGGGCGTGTCGAAGAGCGTGTGCTGGGTGTCGTGCTCGAACTCCTCGGCCGGGTCCTCGTCGACCGGGTAGTTGTCCAGCGGGGTGTTGCTTCTCGACGCCCGCGTCGTCCGCGGGGTCGGCCGCGGACGGGGGCGCGGCGCCGGTCGGGGGGCGCGCTCACGGCCCTCGGCGAGGGCGTCGATGTCGTCGTCGACGTGGCCGTAGAGGTCGTCACCGTCGACGTCGTCGTGCTCGGGGCCCGGGATGCGGATGTCGCGGATGAGGTCGCGGACATAGTCGAAGGCCTGGCGGGTGGTGATGCCGGTGACCTTGAGGGCGCCGTAGACGATGACGAGGATGAGCAGCGGAATCGCCACGTAGGAGCTGAAACCCAGGGCGAGGGTGCCGCCGGTCCAGGCACCGATGGCGCCGCCGGCGATGACGCGGCCGTCCCACTCCGCGGGGTTGCCGGCGAGGAGGTGGACGAGGCCGAGCATGGAGACGGCGATGAGGGTGGTGCCCACGGCGATGCGGGTGCGGTCGCCGGGGGCGTGGCGCACGCCGAGCATGAGGGCGATGGCCAGGGCGACGAGCGCCACCGGCAGGATGAGTGCACCGGCTCCGATCGCCAGGTGGGCGGCGGTGGAGATGGCGGCCCCGACGGGGCCGGCGATGTCCATCCACACGGAGGCGCCGAGCACGGCGGCCAGGCCGATGAGGGTGAGGGCGACGCCGTCCATGTTGACGTCGCGGGCCTCGCTGGTGGTCTCCTCGGGCTCGGTCGTCTGGGTGATACGGTCCTCCTTCGGGGCACGGCGGGTGAGGCTGCCGACGCCGCGGGCCATGGAGCTCAGCCCACCGCCGACAGCACGGAACGCGCTGCCGGTCCTCTCCTCGGAGGTGTCAGCAGCGCGGAATGCGGAGGTCGCGGTGGCCGGGGGTGTGGCCTTGCTCCCTCTTCCGGAGGGCCGGGTGCGGTCCTTCTTGGTTCGTGACGCCGAGCTTCGTACAGACATGGCCCCCACTGTAGTTGCTCACGCCACACTATTCACATCAGCCACACCGGGCTCAGCGGCACTTTTTGGTCAAGGTCACAGCCCTGACCGGTGGGCGTCGGCGGGGTTGCCGTCGATGGCCACCTCCACCGCGTCACGCCCGTAGACCCACAGCAGCAGCTCCCCGACCTCGCCGCTGACACGCACGACACTCTCCCCGTCGCCGCTCACCCCGCGCTCATCGACGGCCACGATCCGCGGCATCCCGGTCGGGTGGAGGATCACCGGGGCAGTACTCTTCGCCAGCATCCGCGGCGCCAGCATCTTCAGCGCGCCGTACAGCTGCCGGTTGACCACCGCGCTGAACTCGCGCGGCCGCGCCACGCCGTCGCCGCGGCGCACATCCTCGTGGTGGACGAAATGCTCCACCGTGTTCATCTGCCTGTCGATGAACCGCACCGGGTTGAACCTCCCCGGACCGGCGGCCCACTCGCGGACGAGGGAGGCGTAGTCCCACTCCCCCGCCTTCGCGCTCGCCTTCGCCAGCTGCCCGGCCAGCGCCGGGATGAACATGCCGGCCGTCGCCAGCGGACGGTTCTCGCGCAGGAACAGGTGGACGGCGAGGTCGCGCGTGTCCCACCCTTCGCAGAGGGTGGGGGCGTCGGGGCCGGCGTCGATGAGCAGGGCGGCGAGGCGGGCACGTTCCGTACTGGAAAAAGACATGCACCCCAGCATAGTGCCGGGGTGCATGGACGGGACGGGCTTAGAGCGAGGGGCGTGCGGAGGCCTTGATCTCGTCGTCGTCGATCGCGTCGTCGAGATCGGAGGTCATGGGCACGACCGTCGGCAGGATCATCGGCTCACGACGCCACTTCTGCTCCACGAAACGGGAGACGCGGCGGCGCAGCTGCTGGACCATGCGGTACGGGTTGTTCTCGCCCTCGGCGGCCAGATCGTTGAGGATGGTCTCCGCGAGCTCCTTGACCTCGGGGGTCATGGCGCGGTCATCCTCGGTGAAGCCCTTGGTCTCCACCGTCGGGGACTCCATGAGGCGGCCGGTGCGGTTGTCGATGATCGCCGTGATGGAGATCAGGCCGCCGGAGCCGAGGCTCGTGCGGTCGGCCAGGACGTCCGCGTCGACCTCACCCATGGTGGTGCCGTCGACGTAGAGGTTACCGACCGGGATCTGGCCGACGACCTGGGCGCGGCCGTCGACGAGGTCGACGACGACACCGTTCTGGGCCAGCACGACGCGGTCGCGCTCGGTGCCGGTGGCGATCGCCAGCTCCTTGTTGGCACGCAGGTGACGCCACTCGCCGTGGACCGGCATGGCGTTCTTCGGGCGGGCCGCGTTGTAGAGGAACAGCAGCTCGCCGGCGTAACCGTGACCGGAGGTGTGGACCTTTGCGTCCTTGCCGGTGACGACGGTGGCGCCGATCTGGGCCAGCATGTTGATGACACCGAACACGGCCTCCTCGTTGCCCGGGACGAGCGAGGAGGACAGGATGATGAGGTCGCCGTCGCGGACGGTGATCTGACGGTGCTCACGACGCGCCATACGGGACAGGGCCGCCATCGGCTCACCCTGGGTACCGGTGGTGATGAGCATGACCTTGTGCGGGGCCATCTTGGAGGCGTCGTCCATGGACACGATCGTGCCCTTCGGCGCCTTGAGGTAGCCCATCTTCTCGGCGATCTCCATGTTGCGGATCATCGAGCGGCCGTTGAAAGCGACCTTGCGGCCGGCGGCGACGGCGGCGTCGACAGCCGCCTGCACGCGGTAGACGTTCGACGCGAAGGACGCCAGGATGACGCGCTGACGGGCGTCGGCGACGATGCGCTTGAGGGTCGGGGCGACGTCGGCCTCGGAACCGGAGACACCCGGGGTGGTGGCGTTCGTCGAGTCGCAGAGCATGAGGTCCACGCCCTCGTCGCCGAAGCGGGACAGGGCCGGCAGATCGGTCGGACGACCGTCGGTCGGGGTCTGGTCCAGCTTGATGTCACCGGTGTGGATGACCAGGCCGGCACCCGTCTTGATGGCCAGGCCGAGGCAGTCCGGGATGGAGTGGTTGACGGCCCAGAAACGGATGTTGAACGGACCGCGGTTCTCGTTGGAGGACTCGTTGACCTCGATGAGCTTCGGACGCTGGCGGTGCTCCTTGCACTTCGCGGCGATGAGCGCGAGCGTGAAGCGGGAGGCCAGGATCGGGATGTCCGGACGCAGCTTGAGCAGCCACGGGATGGCACCGATGTGGTCCTCGTGGCCGTGGGTGACCACGAGCGCGTCGACGCGGTCGAGGTGCTTCTCGATGGGGCCGAAGTCCGGCAGGATGAGGTCGACGCCCGGCTCACCCGAGGACGGGAAGAGCACGCCGCAGTCGACGATGAGCAGACGGTTGTTGTACTCGAAGACCGTCATGTTGCGGCCGATCTCGGAGATACCGCCCAGCGCGTAGATGCGCAGGCCGTTCTTCGGGGCCTTCGGCGGCTCGGGCAGACGCTTCGTCAGATCCGCGCCCTGCATGGACTTGACGACGTTACGACGCCCCCGTCCACCCTGGTTGCGGTCCTGGTTCTGCCCACCCTGGTTGCCCTGGTTGTTGCGGCCGCCCCGGCCCCCGCGGGATCGGTTGCCGCCGCGGGAGCGGTTGCCGCCGCCGTTGTCGGACTTGGCGCCGCCGCCGTTGTTGTCGGCAGACTTCTGGGTGTTCTGCTCTGCGTTTCCGTTCGTCTCCGGGGTCGGTGCCTGGAAAACCGGGGATGCAGCAGTGCTCTCGGTCTCCGGCGGGCCCGCCTTGCGGGTGACCTTCCGGGCACGATTACGGGATTCAGTCATATTTAAAGGACTCCAGCCTTCTCCATGTCACGGCGGAGGGCCTCGATCTCCTGCTCGTCGGGTGCGACGACAGGCAGACGCGGGTCCCCCACCTCAATGCCCTGCAGACGCAGGGCAGCCTTGGCCATCGTGGCTCCACCCAGGCGACCCTGGGCGGCGATGAGCGGTGAAAGAACAGTGGCGTTGATTTCCCGCGCACGGGCGAGGTCGCCTTCCTCGAAACTTGTGTACAGCTCACGCAGGGCGCGCGGTGCGGCGTGGCCGACCACGGAGACGAATCCCGAGGCGCCGATGGACAGCCACGGGATGTTGAGCGGATCATCGCCGGAGTACCAGGCGAGACCGGTCTCATGCATGAGCAGTGCAGACTCGGCCATGTTACCCTTTGCGTCCTTCACCGCACGAATGGTCGGCAACTCCGCGAGTCGGCGGATGGTGTCGGCCTCGATCGGAATCGACGAGCGCGGCGGGATGTCGTAGAGCATGATCGGCAGCTCGGTGGCGCCTGCGACAGCCGAGAAGTGCTGGTAGAGGCCTTCCTGGCTGGGCTTCGAGTAGTAGGGGGTGACCACCAGGAGGGCGTCGGCGCCCGCCTCGGCGGAGGCGCGGGCCAGCTCGATGGAGGCGGCGGTGTCGTTGGTGCCGGCGCCGGCGATGAGCTTCGCGCGGTCCCCGACCTCCTCCTTCACGGCCTTGAGCAGCGCGAGCTTCTCGTCCAGGGTCGTGGTCGGGGACTCGCCGGTGGTGCCGGCGAGCACCAGGGAGTCCAGCCCGTTGTCGACGAGGTGGGCGGCGATGCGGCGGCCGGCCTCGATGTCGAGGGCGCCGTCCCGGTCGAAGGGGGTGACCATGGCGACGCAGACGGTGCCGAAGTCCTCGACTCCGGTCTTGGAGGTCAAACCTGTACTCATGGTGGTCAAGGGTACCTCTTTCATTTATCGGAGGGGGAATCCCTGGCGCGTCAGAAGTCCGTGGCGTAGGGACTGACGGCCATTTCCGTGCCGTCGGACAGGGTGGAGATCTGGAAATCGGAGAAGAGCACGGGAGACTGCTGCTGCAGCAGGCGCAGACAGGCCACGGCGAGGGCGCGGATCTCGACGTCGGCGTGTTCCGTCGCGCGCGCCCCGATGAAGTGCCGCCACGCCCGGAAGTTGCCGGTGACGACGATGCGGGACTCGGTGGCGTTGGGCAGCACCGCACGGGCGGCCTGGCGGGCCTGCTTCTTGCGCAGCAGGGCGTTGGGCTCGTCGGAGAGCTTGTCCTCGAGGGCGTCGAGAAGCTCCTGGTAGATGAAGCGGGACTCGTCGACGGCGCGGAGCATCATCTGGGCGAGCTCGGGGTCCTCGGCGATGAGGGTGGGCAGGACGACCTCGGCTTCGTCGGTGTGGACGAATCGCTGGCTCAGCTGCGAGAAGCTGAAGTGGCGGTGGCGCACCAGCTCGTGGGTGGCGGACCGGGAGATGCCGCGGATGTAGAGGGTGGCGGTGGCGTGCTCGAGGAGCGCGGTGTGGCCGACCTCCATGATGTGGCGCAGGTAGGCGTCGTTGGCGGCGGTACGCGGGTTGGGCTTGTCGAAGGTCTCGTAGCAGGCGCGGCCGGCGAACTCGACGAGGGCCTCGGCGCCGGTGGCAGAATCGTCGACGCCCCAGTCGACCCCGGAGGGCGGGGTGAACGTGGTGGCGGCGATGAGCTGGACGTCCAGCTCGACAGGCTTGGCCATCTAGATCCCCAGGTAGCCGTCGAGTCCCACGGTCAGGCCCGGGTGCCCGGCGATCTCGCGGACGCCGACGAGCACGCCCGGCACGAACGAGGTGCGGTCGTAGGAGTCCTGGCGGATGGTGAGGGACTGGCCCTGGGCGCCGAAGATGATGTCCTCGTGGGCGACCATGCCGGTCATGCGCACGCCGTGGACGCGCACGCCGTCGACGTCGGCGCCGCGGGCCCCGTCGAGCGACTGCTCGGTGGCGTCCGGGATGGGGCCGAGACCGGCCTGTTTCCGTGCCTCGGCGATGCCCTGCGCGGTGTGGATCGCGGTGCCGGAGGGGGCGTCGAGCTTGTGCGGGTGGTGGTACTCGACGACCTCGGCGGAGTCGAAGAAGCGGGCGGCCTGCCGGGCGAAGCTCATCGCCAGCACGGCGGAGATGGCGAAGTTCGGGGCGATGAGCACGTGGCCCGCACCCTCCCTGCCCGTCCACTCGCGGACCTGCGCGAGGCGCTCCTCGTCGAAACCGGTGGTGCCGACCACGGCGTGGATGCCATTGGCGGTGGTGAACTCGAGGTTGCCCATGACGGAACCCGGGGTGGTGAAGTCGACGACGACCTCCGCGCCGGCGTCGACAAGCATCTGCAGGTCGTCGCCCTGATCGACCTGCGCGACGAGCTCGAGATCCTCCGCCGCGTTGACGCCCTCGCACACCGCCGAGCCGACGCGGCCCTTCGCGCCGAGCACTCCCACCTTGATGGCCATGGTTCCTCCTTGAGTCCGATTCATTCGGTGTCCCAGTGTAGGCGCATAGGATCGGGGCATGCGCATCAACATCACCAGCCTCTACGTGGCCGACCAGCAGCAGGCCCTCGACTTCTACACCCGCGTCCTCGGGTTCGAGGTCAAGCACGACGTCCCCGTCGGTGACGGGGCCCGCTGGCTCACCCTCGTCTCCCCGGAGGACCCGGACGGCACCGAGCTACTCCTCGAGCCCATGGGGCACCCCGCGGCGGCCGTGTTCTGCGAGGCCCTCTACGCCGACGGCCTGCCTTTCACCCAGTTCGAGGTGAGCGACATCGAGGCCGAGTACCGGCGGCTGCTCGACTTCGGTGTCGTGTTCTCCATGGAACCCACCGAGGCCGGCCCCGTCACCGTCGCGGTTCTCGACGACACCTGCGGCCACTGGATCCAGCTGATTCAGCCATGAGGCGCCTGCTGGTAACCCTGCCGCTGCTGCTCGTGGGCTGCGCGCAGCCTGCCGAGACGCCGGAGCCGACTGCGCCGGAGCCGACCGTGACGACCACCTCGACCACGCCTGAGCCGCCTGCGCCCGCACCGACGACACCGTCGACGACCCCGTCCACCACCATCACCGCGACCGCCACCGAAACCTCTGCGACCGCTCTCGCGCCGCTGGGCACACCCGACACCGCGCGCCAGGAGAACTGGGACTCGCTCACCGGAGAGCTCCACGTCACCGGCTACCGCATCGGCGAGCACGAGCGTTTCGACCGCCTCGTCTTCGACCTGGCGGGCAACGGTGAGCCCGGATGGTTCATCGAGTACACCGAAAAACCGCTGCAGCAGGCCTCGGGGTTCCCGGTCGACTACGAGGGCGCGACCGCGCTGCACGTCATCATCACCGGCACGCCCTACCCCATGGGCGACGACTCCGGTCTGCTGGCCCACGGCCCGCATCCGGGCGGCGGGGTGATCAACGGGGTCACCTTCGCGAGCCTCTTCGAGGCCCACTCCGAGTTCGTCATCGGCCTCGATCAGGAGTACCCGTACTCAGTGACTTTCCTGGAGGACCCGAAACGGCTGGTCATCGACCTTATCAAAGAACCAACAGACCCCTAACGATTCGGCCATAACCGGTGACAGTTCCCGGTTATGACCTTTAAGGTGGGACTATGACCGCTTATCGACGCCCCCTCATCCCCGCCGTCACCGTCACGGCGCTGCTACTCACCGCCTGCAACGCCGAGGGCACCACCGATGGCGGTACCACCACGACCAACCCGCCGCTGACCGTGACGTCCACGGCC
>DGYFR06203__coassemble_1953_pt1 | contig 16334 bp, 12 predicted proteins | sample DGYFR06203__metabat2_low_PE_009 | metagenome-assembled genome bin DGYFR06203 | reverse complement strand
GCCGTGGAGATCGGCCGCCGAGTCGCCGACCAGGAGATTGATTCCGGCGCTGACCTGCTCATTCCAGGCGACCTCGGGGTGGGCAACACCACCGTCGCCGCGGCCCTGCTCGGCGCGTTCACGGGAACGGAGCCCGTCGCGGTCGTCGGGCCGGGGGCCGGCACCACCGACGAGCTGTGGAAGATCAAGGTCGAGGCGATCCGCGACGCGATGTTCCGCGTCCGCGGCACCACCGACGAGCCGGAGGAGGTGCTGCGCCGGATCGGGTCCCCCGACCTCGTGGCGCTCACCGCGTTCATCGCCCGGTCCGCGGCCCGCCGCACTCCCCTGCTTCTCGACGGTGCCCCCGTCGCCGTCGCCGCCTACCTGGCGGAACGTCTCTCCCCCGGGGTCCGCGCCTGGTGCCAGGCCGGCCAGCTGACCCCGGAGCCCGCGCACCTCATCGCGCTGCAGGCCCTCGAGCTCACCCCCCTGGTGGCCCTGGACATGAACGCCGGCCAGGGGGTCGGCGCGCTGGCGGCCCTCCCGCTGGTGCAGGCGGCCGCCGCGCTGCAGGCTGATTAGGCCTCGACGAGCGTGTGCACCCAGCCGTGGGTGTCCTCGTACTCACCGCGCTGGATGTGGGTGAGACGCTCGCGCATGGCCATGGTGATGTCACCCGGCTGGTTGCCGTTGATCTCGAACTCGCCGTGGTTGGACAGCACGCGGCCGACCGGGGTGATGACGGCGGCCGTACCGCAGGCCATGGCCTCGGTCATGGCACCGGAGGCGACGTCGTCGCGCCACTCGAACTTGGAGATTTTCCTCTCCTCCGTCTCGTAGCCCAGGTCGCGGGCGACCTGCAGCAGCGAGTCACGGGTGACGCCGGCGAGAAGGGAGCCGGACAGCGCCGGGGTGACGATCCGCGCGTCCTCGCCCGAGCCGTACACGAAGAACAGGTTCATGCCACCCATCTCCTCGATGTAGGTGTGCTCGATGGCGTCGAGCCACACGACCTGATCGCAGCCCTTCTCCTCCGCCTGGGCCTGCGCGAGCAGGGAGGCGGCGTAGTTGCCGGCGAACTTGGCGGCACCGGTACCACCCGGCGCGGCGCGGACGTAGTCCTCGCTCAGCCACACGGAGACCGGCTTGACGCCACCGGTGAAGTAGGCACCGACGGGCGAGGCGATGACGAAGAAGGTGTACCTGTTCGCCGGGCTGACGCCCAGGGAGACCTCGGTGGAGATCATGAAGGGGCGCAGGTAGAGGCTGGCCTCGCCGCCGGCGGCGGGGACCCAGTCGCGGTCGACGTCGACAAGCAGGCGGATGGCCTCGAGGAAGTCCTCGGTGGGCAGCGGCGGCATCGCCATACGGGTGGCGGAACGCTGCATGCGCTCGGCGTTGCGCTCAGGGCGGAAGGTGGCGATGGAGCCGTCCGGCTGGCGGTACGCCTTGATGCCCTCGAAGATCGCCTGGCCGTAATGAAACACCGTGGTCGCCGGGTCCATGGGGATCGCCTCGTAGGGGCGCACGCGTGCGTCGTGCCAGCCCTTCTCCTCGGTCCACTCAATGGTGACCATGTGATCGGTGAAATTCTTGCCGAACCGCGGATTCCGCAGAATCTCCTCGCGCGCCTCATCGGACGTCGGGGTGCTCGTGCGGTTCACGGTGAAGTTGAGAGACGTCATGCGGACAACGCTACACCGACACCGGTGTGGTGATCTCTATAAGCTGGACACATCCCGTTCCACGTCCAGGAGGAAATATCTATGGCGAAAACCACGTTCACGCTTCCGGCCCGCGGCACCACCCCCGCCGTCGAGCTGGCGAAGAAGGCCCCGAAGAAGACCGACGCCCTGCTCGTTCCTCTCCTGTGCGGCGAGGACGGCCCCGAGCTGCCCACCTCCGCGCTGCTCGACGACGCCGCCTCCCGCCAGGTCCTTGCCCACCTCACCGCCGTCGGCGCGAAGGGCAAGGCGAACGAGATCACCCGCGTCCCCTTCGAGGAGATCTCCGTCATCGCCGTCGGCCTGGGTGACCCGGAGGAGCTGGACGACGAGACCGTGCGCCGAGCCGCCGGGTGCGCCGCCCGTTCCCTCAAGGGCCTGGGCACCGTCGCCACCTCGCTCGGCGTGTTCGGCCTCGCGCCGGCCGTCGAGGGCCTCATCCTCGGTGCGTACCACTACCGCGGTATCCGCAGTGAGGAGGAGAAGGACAACGGCGGCGTCGAGAAGCTCGTGTTCGTCGACGGCGAGAAGAAGGAGTTCGAGACCGCGGTGACCACCGCGGAGGCCGTCGCCTTCGCCCGCGACCTCGTCAACACCCCCTCCTCGCACCTCTACCCCGAGTCCTACGCCGCGGTGCTCTCCGACGCCGCTCGCGAAGCGGGCGTCAAGGTCGAGGTCCTCGACGAGCAGGACCTGGAGAAGCAGGGCTTCGGCGGCATCCTCGCCGTCGGCCGCGGCTCCGCCCGCGCCCCGCGCCTCGTGCGCTTGACCTGGGCACCGCGCAAGGCCGCGAAGGCCGTCGCCATGGTGGGCAAGGGCATCACCTTCGACACCGGCGGCATCTCGCTCAAGCCCGGCGCGAACATGGAGAACATGATCTCCGACATGGGTGGCTCAGCCGCCGTCGCCGCCACCGTGCTGGCCGCCGCGAAGCTCAAGCTGCCGGTGCGCGTCACCGCCACCCTGCCGCTCGCCGAGAACATGCCCGACGGCCTGGCCACCCGCCCCGGTGACGTGATCACCCACTACGGCGGCACCACCTCCGAGATCATCAACACCGACGCCGAGGGCCGCATCGTCCTCGCCGACGCCCTCGCCCGCGCCTCCGAGGACAACCCCGACTACCTCCTCGAGGTGGCCACCCTCACCGGCGCGCAGATGATCGCCCTGGGCACCCGCACCACCGGCGTCATGGGCTCAGACGAGTTCCGCGACCGCGTCGCCGAGGTCGGCCGCTCCGTCGGCGAACCGGCCTGGGCGATGCCGCTGCTGGAGGAGCACGAGGAGACCATCAAGTCCCCCACCGCGGACATCCGCAACGTGGACAACACCCGCTGGGGCGGCATGGAGTACGCCGGCCTCTACCTGTCGAAGTTCATCGACGAGGGCATCGAGTGGGCTCACCTGGACATCGCCGGCCCCTCCTTCAACTCCGGTTCTGTCCACGGCTACACCCCGAAGCGCGCCACGGGCGTTCCCGTGCGCACCTTCCTCTCCCTGCTGGCGGACATCGCCGGGGAGTAGGTTCCGTCGCGCATATCCCCCAGGCATGTGCCTGGGGGATATTCCCGTTCTCGCCTCAGTCCGGCAGCTCGCCCCGTTCAAAGGCCGCCCGGCGGCGCTTCTGCTCCTCGCGCTTGCGCAGGATGCGGTCGCGTTCGATGCGCTCGCGCATGCGCTGGGGGTACCCGGTCTCCTCCACGTCGAAGACGGGGACACTGAGCAGCTTCCGCAGGGCGTCGATGCCCTTGGGACCACCGATGCGGCGGCGGGTGAAGTCACCGTGTTCGTCGACCAGCACGACGGACATCTCATTGACCACGGTCTCGGGCTCAACGTAGGCCTCGACGAAGGCCTTCCCCCGGCACCAGGCGCGGAGATGGTCGGCGTCCTCCGCGCGGATGGTCTCGCCGGGGGCACGCGGGGGCCGGAGACCACCCCGGGACTTGTTACGACCGAATAGATTGAACACGCCTTACAATTGTAGGGGCACTGGATACCCGGCTGTTCAAACCCCGGTACGCTTGGGTCTATTAGCTATCGATCAACAAACGACTTTCGAGGAGTCAGAAACACTATGGCGTTCTCCGTAGAGATGCCCGAACTGGGCGAATCCGTCACCGAAGGCACCATCACCCAGTGGCTGAAGCAGGTCGGCGACCGCGTCGAGGTCGACGAGCCGCTGCTTGAGGTCTCCACCGACAAGGTCGACACCGAGATCCCCTCCCCCAAGGCCGGCGTCCTGCTGGAGATCAAGGCCGAGGAGGACGACACGGTGGACGTCGGTTCCGTCATCGCCGTCATCGGCGAGGAGGGCGAGGAGGCTTCCTCTGATGAGTCCGACGACGCTGAGGCTGAGTCTGAGGCCGAGGCGAAGGAGGAGGCTCCGAAGGAGGAGAAGAAGTCCGCTCCGAAGTCCTCCGGTAAGGCCACCGACGTGGAGATGCCGGAGCTCGGCGAGTCCGTCACCGAGGGCACCATCACCCAGTGGCTGAAGTCCGTGGGTGACACGGTCGAGGTCGATGAGCCGCTGCTCGAGGTCTCCACCGACAAGGTCGACACCGAGATCCCGTCCCCGGTCGCGGGCACCATCATCGAGATCCTCGCGGACGAGGACGACACCGTCGACGTGGGCGAGGTCATCGCCCGTATCGGTGACGCCGCTGACGACGAGGACGAGGATGTCCCGTCCGAGGAGGCCATCGAGGAGGCGGAGTCCAAGGACGAGAACGAGACCGTCGAGGAGGCCGCTGACGCCGACGAGGACGTCTCCGGTGACTCCACCGACGTCGAGATGCCGGAGCTGGGCGAGTCCGTCACCGAGGGCACCATCACCCAGTGGCTCAAGGAGGTCGGCGACACCGTCGAGGTCGACGAGCCGCTGCTCGAGGTCTCCACCGACAAGGTCGACACCGAGATCCCGTCCCCGGTCGCCGGCACCCTGCTGGAGATCCTCGCGGACGAGGACGACACCGTCGATGTCGGCGCCGTCATCGCCCGCGTCGGTTCCGGTTCCCCGAAGAAGGCGGCCAAGAAGGACGCCAAGGACGAGGACAAGAAGGACACCGACGACGCCCAGGCCGAGGCCGAGAAGCTCGCCGAGGAGAACGAGAAGGAGGAGCCGAAGAAGGAGGCTCCCAAGGCCGAGAAGAAGGCTGAGCCCAAGGCCGAGCAGACCGAGGAGCCGGCGGAGAAGAAGTCCAACGCCGACGTCCCGTACGTCACCCCGCTGGTCCGCAAGCTGGCCGACAAGCACGGCGTCGACCTGACCAAGGTCGAGGGCACCGGTGTCGGTGGCCGTATCCGTAAGCAGGATGTCCTGGCCGCCGCCGAGGGTGGCGCCGACGTCAAGGCCGACCAGGCCGCGGACAAGGGTGCCCGCTCCAACTGGTCCACCAAGTCCGTGGATCCGGAGAAGGCCGAGCTCATCGGCACCACCCAGAAGGTCAACCGCATCCGCGAGATCACGGCGAAGACCATGATCGAGTCCCTGCAGAAGTCCGCTCAGCTGACCCATGTCCAGGAAGTCGACATGACCCGCGTCGCGGAGCTGCGCAAGGAGGCGAAGGAGGCGTTCGTCTCCAAGCACGGTGCGAACCCGACCTACCTGGTGTTCATCGTCAAGGCTGTCGCTGAGGCACTGGTCTCCCACCCGAACGTCAACGCGTCCTACAACGCGGAGACCAAGGAGATGACCTACCACGCAGACGTCAACATCGGCATCGCCGTGGACACCCCGCAGGGTCTGCTGGTCCCGGTCATCAAGAAGGCCCAGGATCTGTCCCTGGTGGAGATCGCCAACGCCATCACCGACCTGGCCGAGCGTGCCCGCAACCGCAAGCTGCGCCCGGACGATCTGTCCGGTGGCACCTTCACGGTGACCAACATCGGTTCCGAGGGTGCTCTGCTGGACACCCCGGTGCTCACCCCGCCGCAGGCCGGCATCCTGGGCACCGCGGCCATCGAGAAGCGTCCGGTCGTCGTCACCGACGACGGCGTCGACTCGATCGCCATCCGTCAGATGTGCTACCTGCCGTTCACCTACGACCACCAGGTCATCGACGGTGCCGACGCAGGTCGCTTCATCACCACCGTCAAGGACCGCCTGGAGACCGCGGACTTCCAGTCCGACCTGGATCTCTAGTCTGAGCTGAGCGAAACCGTCACCCCGCCGGGGTGGCGGTTTTTCTTATACTTGGTGTCATCAGATCCCCGACCGAGGAGTCGATCCCGCATGACCCTGCCACCGATCACTGATTCAGCCTCCTACCTGGCACGACACACCGGGCCCGATGCGAGTGAAGAGCAGGTGATGCTGGATGCGCTGGGATATGAGTCCCTCGACGCGCTCGTCGACGCCGCCCTCCCCGCCGACATCCGTCTCGCCGGCGACCTGCCCGACCGTCCGGCGCTGAGTGAGACGCAGGCCCAGGCGCGGCTGCGCACCTACGCCGACCGCAACACGGTGCTGAAGGCCTTCTACGGGCAGGGCTTCTCGGACACGATCACGCCGCCGGTGATCCGTCGCAACGTGGTGGAGGATCCGGGCTGGTACACGGCGTACACGCCGTATCAGCCGGAGATCTCGCAGGGTCGCCTCGAGGCGCTGCTCAACTTCCAGACGATGGTCTCGGAGCTCACCGGCCTGCCCATCGCCAACGCCTCGCTTCTCGACGAGGCCTCCGCCGCCGCCGAGGCCATCGGCCTCATGTCGCGCGCGAAGAAGAAGGGCCGCCGGGTGGTGCTCGATGCGCGCCTGCATCCGCAGGTGCTGTCGGTGGCGGCCGAGCGGGCCCGCGCCATCGATCTGGAGGTCGCCGTCGAGGATCTCTCGGCTGAGCTGGTCGGTGAGGACTACTGCGGTGTCGTCATCGCCTACCCGGGCACGGAGGGTGACATCACGGATCCGCGCCCGGTCATCGACGCGATCCACGAGCGCGGCGGCCTGGCCACGGTCGTCACCGATCCCCTGGCGCTCATGCTCATCGAGTCCCCCGGGGAGCTGGGGGCGGACATCGCGGTCGGCTCCTCGCAGCGTTTCGGCGTGCCGCTGTTCTACGGTGGCCCGCACGCCGCGTTCATGGCGGTGTCCGACGCGCTCAAGCGCCAGATGCCGGGCCGCCTCGTGGGTGTCTCCGTCGACGCGGAGGGGGCGCCGGCCTACCGCCTCGCCCTGCAGACCCGCGAGCAGCACATCCGCCGCGAGCGCGCGACGTCGAACATCTGCACCGCGCAGGCCCTGCTGGCGGTCACCGCCTCCATGTACGCGGTCTACCACGGCCCGGAGGGGCTCACGCGCATCGCGGAGCGGATCCACGGCCTGGCGTGTGATTTCGCCGCCTCGGTGGAGGGCGTGCGTCACGACGCCTTCTTCGACACCGTCGCCGTCGAGGTCGCGGACGCCCACGCGGTCGTCGACACGCTGGCGGACGCCGGGTACCTGGTGCGCCCGGTGAGCGACACCGTGGTCGGCGTGAGCTTCGGTGAGTCGGCGACGGAGGCCGACGTCGAGAAGCTCGTGGAGGCGTTCGGCGGCTCCCTCGCCGCGGGCACGTCCGCCCTCGGGGTGCCGCGCGAGACCCCGACGCTGACGCACGAGATCTTCTCCTCCATCCACTCGGAGACGCAGATGCTGCGCTACCTGCGGCAGCTCTCCGACAAGGATCTGGCGCTCGACCGGACGATGATCCCGCTGGGGTCGTGCACGATGAAGCTCAACCCGACGGCCGGCATGGAGACCATCACGTGGCCGGAGTTCGCGAACGTGCACCCCTTCGCCCCCGAGGAGCAGGCGCGCGGCTGGATCGAGCTCATCGAGGAGCTCGAGGGCTGGCTCGCGGAGCTCACCGGCTACGCCCGGGTGTCCGTGCAGCCCAACGCGGGATCGCAGGGTGAGCTGGCCGGCCTGCTGGCGATCCGCCGTTTCCACGTGGCCAACGGCGACATGGAGCGCGACATCTGCATCGTCCCGGCCTCCGCGCACGGCACGAACGCGGCGTCGGCGACGCTCGCCCACCTGCGGGTCGTCGTGGTGGCCACCGCGGACGACGGTTCCATCGACCTCGCCGACCTCGACGCCAAGCTGGAGGAACACGGCCCGCGCGTCGCGGCGATCATGATCACCTACCCGTCGACGCACGGCGTCTTCGAGGACACAGTGCGGCAGGTGTGCGACAAGGTCCACGCCGTCGGCGGGCAGGTCTACATCGACGGCGCCAACATGAACGCGCTCACCGGGCTGGCGCAGCCGGGGCAGTTCGGCGGCGACGTCTCGCACCTCAACCTGCACAAGACCTTCACCATCCCGCACGGCGGCGGCGGGCCTGGCGTGGGCCCGGTGTGCGTCGCCGAGCACCTCGTCCCGTTCCTCCCCGCCGACCCCGTGCTTCTCGACGCCGCGTCCCCCGCCGCCGTCGGCACCGGCGTGCCGATCTCGTCGACCCGCTACGGCTCCGCCGGCGTGCTGCAGATCTCGTGGGCGTACATCGCCATGATGGGCACCGCCGGACTGGCCCGCGCGTCCGCCGGGGCGATCCTCGCCGCCAACTACGTGGCCCGCTCCCTGCAGGACGCCTTCCCCGTGCTCTACACCGGCCGGAACGACCTGGTGGCGCACGAGTGCATCCTCGACCTGCGCGAGCTGACGAAGCAGTCCGGGGTGACCGCGGCGGACGTCGCCAAGCGTCTCATCGACTTCGGTTTCCACGCCCCCACCCTCGCCTTCCCCGTCGCCGGTACCCTCATGGTCGAGCCGACCGAGTCGGAGGACCTCGCCGAGCTCGACCGCTTCATCGAGGCGATGCGCACCATCCGCGCGGAGATCGACGAGATCATCGACGGCACCGTCGCCTACGACGAGTCTGTCCTCCACCACGCCCCGTACACCGCGTGGAGTGTCTCCCGCGACGAGTGGGAGCACGTCTTCACCCGCGAGCAGGCCGCCTGGCCGGTGCCGGGCCTGCGGCGCACGAAGTACTTCCCGCCGGTGCGCCGCCTCAACGAGGCCTACGGCGACCGCAACCTCGTCTGTTCCTGCCCGCCCCCGTCGGCCTTCGACATCGATCCCCAGGAGAACTAAGTGTCTGATCTGCGTACCAGCCCCCTCCACGAGCGCCACGAGAATCTCGGCGCCTCCTTCACCCCCTTCGGTCCGTGGACGATGCCGCTCAAGTACGGCAACGAGCTCGACGAGCACCGCGCCGTGCGCTCCGCCGCCGGCCTCTTCGACCTGTCCCACATGGGCGAGATCCGGGTGACCGGCCCGCAGGCGGGCGAGTTCCTCGATCACGCGCTCATCTCCACGCTGTCGTCCATCCCGGTGGGTAAGGCGAAGTACTCGATGATCGTCAACGAGGAGGGCGGCATCCTCGACGACCTCATCTCCTACCGCCTCGCCGACGACGAGTACCTCGTCGTGCCCAACGCCGGCAACACCGACGTCGTGTGGGAGGCGTTCCAGGCCCGCGCCGAGGGATTCGACGTGGAGCTGGCCGACGAATCCCTCGACACCGCCCTCATCGCCGTCCAGGGCCCGCGCGCCGAGCAGATCATCGCCGACCTCGTCGCGGGGGACGACGAGACCGTCGTCCGCGGCATGAAGTACTACTCGGCCGCCCCGCTCAACGTCGCCGGCTTCGACGTCCTGCTGGCCCGCACCGGCTACACCGGCGAGGACGGCTACGAGCTCTACCTCCCCAACGCCGGGGCCGGCGAGCTGTGGGACGCCCTGCTCAACGCCGGGGCCGCCTACGACCTGCTGCCCGCCGGTCTGGCCGCCCGCGACTCCCTGCGTCTCGAGGCGGGCATGCCGCTCTACGGCCAGGAGCTGGGCACCGACATCACCCCGGTGGAGGCCGGCATGGCCCGCGCCTTCGCCGGAAAGGAGGCGGACTTCGTCGGCCGCGCCGCCCTCGACGGCAGGGAGCCGGAATCCGCCATCGTCGGACTCAAGGGCCTCGGCCGCCGCGCCGCCCGCGAGGGTGCGGAGGTCTTCCGCGAGGACGAGAAGGTCGGCGTGGTCACCTCCGGCCAGCCCTCCCCCGTCCTCGGCCACCCCATCGCGCTGGCCCGCCTGCACCCGGAGTTCTCCGAACCCGGCATGAGCCTCGAGGTGGACATCCGCGGCAAGCGCCACCCCGTCGAGACCGTCGCGCTTCCCTTCTACCGGCGCTCCGACAGCTAACATCAACCCCACACCACACGGAAGGCACCCCCATGAGCAACTCCCTGCCCGAGAACTTCTCCTACTCCGAGGACCACGAGTGGATCGACGCGACCGCTGACGCCGCCGCCGGCGCCACCGTCAAGGTCGGTATCACCTCCGTGGCCACCGAGCGCCTCGGCGAGGTCGTCTACGCCGAGCTGCCCGCGGTCGGCGACACCGTCACCGCCGGTGAGCCCTGCGGTGAGGTCGAGTCCACCAAGTCCGTCTCCGACCTCTTCGCCCCGGTCACCGGCACCGTCACCGCCGTCAACGACTCCGTCCACGACGACTACTCGATCATCAACTCCGACCCCTTCGGCGCCGGCTGGCTCTTCGAGGTCGAGGTCTCCGAGGTCGGCCCGCTCATGACCGCCGCCGAGTACGCAGAGGCCACCGGCGTTTAATGACGGCACCGCGTAAACCCTTCTTCCCCGCCGACCGCTCCATCCGCGCCTCCGACGCGCCCCTGGAAATCCGCCACCTCGGGGTGGTGGACTACCGGGAGGCGTGGGATCTGCAGGCCGCGCTCGCGCAGCAGCGCGCCGCCGACGAGATCGGCGACCAGATCCTCCTGCTCGAGCACCCGAGCGTCTACACCGCCGGTAAGCGCACGCAGCCGGAGGACCGCCCCACCAACGGTCTGCCCGTTGTCGACGTCGACCGCGGCGGCCGCATCACGTGGCACGGTGAGGGGCAGCTCGTGGCCTACCCGATCATCCGGCTGGCGGATCCCGTCGACGTTGTCGACTATGTCCGCCGCCTGGAGGAGGCGGTCATTGCGACGGTGCGGGAGGCGGGCGTCGAGGATGCCGGTCGTATCGACGGCCGGTCCGGCGTCTGGGTCCCCGCCGACGACCACCGGCGCGATCGGAAGGTCGCCGCGCTGGGCATCCGCGTCACCCGCGGCGTGACCATGCACGGTCTGAGCCTCAACTGCTCCAACTCCCTCGAACACTACGACCACATCGTGGCGTGCGGCATCGACGACGCCGACGTGACCACCCTCAGCCTCGAGCTGGGCCGCGAGGTCACCCTCGATGAGGTCACCGACCCGCTTGTCGACGCCCTCACGGCGGCCCTGGCCGGCGACCTCGTCGTCTCCGACCACACCTTCGCGTCGGCCCCGGATCCGACGAAGATCGTCGCGCGGCCCCGCTGACCTGGCTTTTAGCACCTATCAATGGAAAGAGTATGGTGGCGGTGTGACTATCGCACCTGAAGGACGCAAGATGCTCCGCGTGGAGGCGCGCAACGCGCAGACCCCCATCGAGAGCAAGCCCCGCTGGATCCGCAACGCGGTGAAGACCGGCCCCGAGTACGAGGACATGAAGAAGAAGGTCGCCGGGGCCTCCCTGCACACCGTGTGCCAGGAGGCTGGCTGCCCGAACATCCACGAGTGCTGGGAGTCCCGGGAGGCCACCTTCCTCATCGGTGGTGCCAACTGCTCCCGCCGCTGTGACTTCTGCCAGATCAACTCGGCGAAGCCGGAGCCGCTGGACCGCGACGAGCCGCGCCGCGTGGCCGAGTCCGTCCGCGAGATGGGTCTGAACTACTCCACCATCACCGGCGTCACCCGTGACGACCTCGACGACGAGGGCGCTTGGCTCTACGCCGAGGTGGTCCGCCAGATCCACGAGCTCAACCCGAACACCGGCGTCGAGAACCTCGTGCCCGACTTCTCCGGCCGCCCCGAGTTGCTGGAGCAGGTCTTCGAGTCCCGCCCCGAGGTCTTCGCCCACAACGTGGAGACGGTGCCGCGCATCTTCAAGCGCATCCGCCCCGCCTTCCGCTACGAGCGCTCCCTCGACGTGATCCGCCAGGCGCGTGACTACGGGCTCATCACCAAGTCGAACCTCATCCTCGGCATGGGCGAGACCGTCGAGGAGATCCGCGAGGCCCTCACCGACCTGCACAGCGCCGGCTGCGACATCATCACCATCACCCAGTACCTGCGCCCCGGCCCGATGTACCACCCCATCGACCGCTGGGTGAAGCCGGAGGAGTTCGTCGAGCACAAGGACTTCGCCGAGGAGCTCGGTTTCGGCGCCGTCATGTCCGGCCCGCTGGTCCGCTCCTCCTACCGTGCCGGCCGTCTCTACTCGCAGGCGATGGCCGCCCGCGGCCGGGAGATCCCGGACCACCTCAAGCACCTGGCGGAGACCTCCCAGGGGTCCACCGATCAGGAGGCCACCACACTGCTGGCCAAGTACGGCCCCTCCCAGGACACACCGGTCACCTCCCGTTAGGTGCCCGCCGACCCCTGACCTAAAGTAGAGGCCATGGCAGACGACAAGCAGAAGGCGGCCGCGAAGGCCGCGAAGGCAGAGGCTCGCGCCGCCAAGCGCGCGAAGAGCAAGGAGACCCGCGGCCAGCTGTGGCAGGCCTTCAACATCCAGCGCAAGCAGGACAAGAAGCTCATCCCGCTGATGGTCCTGTCCCTCGTGGGTGTCGCGGCGCTGTTCTTCCTCATCGGTCTCGCCTGGGGCGGCCAGTGGTTCATGCTCATCCTGGGTATCGGCCTCGGTGCCGTCCTGGCGATGTACATCTTCTCCCGTCGTCTGCAGACGTCCATGTACGACCGCATCGGCGATCAGCCGGGTGCGGCCGGCTGGGCGCTGGACAACCTGCGCAACACCGTCGGCATCGTGTGGCACACCAAGCAGGGCGTGGCCATGAACCGCTCCCTGTCCGCCATCGTCCACCGCGTCGTGGGCAACCCGGGTGTCGTCCTCGTCGCCGAGGGCAGCCAGTCCGCCGCGAAGACCCTGGTCAACGAGCAGAAGCGCCGCCTCGACCGCCTCGCCGGTGACGTCCCCGTCTACGAGATGTACGTCGGCGACGGCGAGGGCCAGGTCCCGCTGAAGAACCTCCAGCGCGAACTGCTCAAGCTGCCGCGCAACTACCGCAAGAACGAGGTCTACTCGGTCAACGCCAAGATCGAGGCCATGGACACCATCGGTTCCTCCCAGCCGGGTGCAGGTCTGCCCAAGGGTCCGCTGCCCAAGGGCGGCAACCTCTCCGGCATGAACCGCCGCATGCGACGCGCGAACGAGCGCCGCGGCAAGTAGCGTCTCCGCCACATCCTCCACGTCCCGTGATCCCTCTCGCAGGGAGCCCGGGACGTTCTGCCTTTCCAGGGGTTGTCTGGCACGATGTGAACGTGAACATCTTCGTGGAGAATCCCCTTCTCGCCCTTCTTGTGATCATGGCGGTCGGCCTGTTCCTCGGCCGTCTGGAGATCTTCGGGTTCCGCCTCGGCGTCGCTGCCGTCCTCTTCGTCGGCCTGGTCATGGCCGCCATCGAGCCGGCCATCCAGATTCCCCCGCTCATCTACATCGTCGGCCTGGCGCTGTTCGTGTACACGATCGGCCTGGAGTCCGGCCACGACTTCTTCGCGACGTTCCGGTCGAAGGGTCTGCGCAACAACTCACTGGCCATCGGCATCTTCGTGGTCATCACCGCGGCCTCCTACGGCCTGGTGAAGCTGCTGGACATCAACGCCGTCACCGGCGCCGGCATGTTCACCGGTGCGCTGACGAACACTCCGGCCATGGCCGCCGTCGTCGACGCACTGCCCTCGCTCATCACCGGCGCCGAGGAGCTGCGCACCGTCGAGGCCCTGCCACTGGTGGCCTACTCCCTGGCCTACCCGCTGGGCGTCATCATGGTCATCATCGCCATCGCCGTGCTGGGCAAGATCTTCCGCGTCGACCACCAGCAGGAGGCCATCGACCACGGCGTCGCCGTCCACGAGCTCTACACCCGCCGCATCCTCGTCCAGCGCGATGATCTCCACGCCATCGCCGACCTGCCGGAGGACCTCGGCCTGGAGGTCATCGTCTCCCGCCTCGAGCGCGAGGGCGAGCAGCGCCTCCCGGGTAACGGAGCGTGGGCGAAGCCGGGTGACGTCCTCTCCGTCGTCGGCACCGCCGAGGAGCTCGACCGCGCCGCCGTCCTCATCGGTGAGGCCCTGCCGGGTGACCCCTTCCACGGCCACGACCTCGACTACCGCCGCATCTTCGTCTCCAACAACGACCTCGTGGGCATCCCCCTGGCGAAGCTGCGCCCGCAGCTGTCGGGCATGCTCATCACCCGTGTGCGCCGCGGTGACCACGACATGGTGGCCACCCCGGAGACGATCCTGCAGCTGGGCGACCGGGTGCGCGTCGTCGCCGCGCATGACCGCATGGGCAAGGTGACCCGGCTGTTCGGTGACTCCTACCGCCGCCTCTCCGACGTGAACCTGCTCCCCCTCGTCGTCGGTCTCGTCATCGGCGTGGCCGTCGGCATGATCGCCATCCCCCTGCCGGGTGGCGCCTCCCTCAAGCTGGGTACCGCCGGTGGCCCGCTCGTCGTGGCCCTCATCCTCGGTGCGCTGGGGCGTTCCGGCCGCGTCGTGTGGCAGATCCCCTACGGTGCCAACCTGGCGCTGCGCCAGCTGGGTATCACCCTGTTCCTCGCGGCGATCGGCACCACCGCCGGTGCCGGCTTCCGGGCCGCCCTGTCGGACCCGACCTCGCTGACCATCATCGGCGTCGGTGCGCTCATCACGCTGCTCATCTCCGTGCTCGTGCTCGTCATCGGCTACAAGGTGATGAAGCTGTCCTTCGGCGAGACCGCCGGCATCCTCGCCGGCATGCAGACCCACCCCGCGGTGCTGTCATACGTCTCCGATGTCACCAAGAACGACCTGCCGGCGATGGGCTACACGTCGGTGTACCCGGTGTCGATGGTGGCGAAGATCCTCGCCGCGCAGATCCTGCTGTTCATGCTGCTGTGACGTCGCTCGATCTGAGCGCCACCTCTGTCAGCTACCCGCGGATGACGGAGGTGCCGGTCGCGCGGTCGTGGAGGCCGCGACCGTCGGAATCGACCATGGCGGCCGGGAGGATGAGGCCGGTGAGCAGCGTGCGGACGACCGCGCGCCAGAGGCCGACCTTGGCGCCGCCGACGTCGACACGCGCGACGCCCATGCCGAGCAGCATGTGGCCCGGGGTGCGGGCGAAGAGCCAGCCGAAGACGATGCCGAGGATGACCCAGAAGATGTAGACAACGGTGCCGGTGGAGCCCAGCGCGTCGGAGTAGTTGGTGAAGGCGATGGCCAGGCCGAGGCAGATGAACCAGTCGATGAGGACGCCGCCGGCGCGGCGGGCCACGGAGGCCAGCGAGCCCGGGCCCTTCTCCGGGAGACCCAGTTTCTCGCCGGGGTACCGTCCGGGTGCGAAGGGGTCGTCGTGTTCGCCGGGGATCTGGGGGCCGTCGAGCCAGCTGCGCTTGGGGTTCGCCATACACTAGACATTAGCCGGGGGCGTGCGGGCAGCGGAAATGTGATTCCTCCCGTTCAACTATTGATAGCTCGACAGAAAATAGTTTAGAATGGTCGACAGGTAATCGAGGGCAGTTCCTGCACCTGTAGACTGGCTGAGATACCAAGGACCGAGAGCGTCAACAATCAAGGAGTCATCGTGGCCTTCAACACGATCGAAGATGTCGTCAAGTACATCAAGGATGAAAACGTCGAGTTCGTCGATGTCCGTTTCACGGACGTCCCGGGAATTGAGCAGCACTTCACCATCCCGGCCTCCATGTTCGACGAGGAGGCAGCGGAGGAAGGCCTCGCCTTCGACGGCTCCTCCGTCCGCGGCTTCACCACCATCGACGAGTCCGACATGAACCTCCTGCCGGACCCGGCCACCGCGAAGATCGACCCCTTCCGTGAGGCCAAGACCCTGAACATCAAGTTCTTCGTCCACGACCCCTTCACCCGCGAGCCGTTCTCCCGCGACCCCCGCAACGTCGCCCGCAAGGCGGAGGAGTACCTGGCCTCCACCGGCATCGCCGACACCTGCTTCTTCGGCGCGGAGGCCGAGTTCTACCTCTTCGACTCCGTCCGTTTCGAGACCGGCACCAACCTGGGCTTCTACGAGGTCGACTCCGACGAGGGCTGGTGGAACCGCGGTTCCGAGCAGCGCCTCGACAGCCAGTACAACCTCGGCTACAAGACCCGCCTCAAGGGCGGCTACTTCCCGGTCCCGCCGTACGACCAGTCCGTGGGCATCCGCGACGAGATGGTCCGCCACCTGGCCAACGCCGGCTACGACATCGAGCGTTTCCACCACGAGGTGGGCACCGGCGGCCAGCAGGAGATCAACTACCGCTTCAACACCCTGCTCCACGCGGCCGATGACCTGCAGTCCTTCAAGTACATCGTGAAGAACACGGCGTTCCAGAACGGCAAGACCGCCACCTTCATGCCGAAGCCGCTGGCCGGCGACAACGGTTCGGGCATGCACGCCCACCAGTCGCTGTGGAAGGACGGCGAGCCGCTGTTCCACGACGAGTCCGGTTACGCAGGCCTGTCCGACATCGCCCGCTACTACATCGGCGGCATCCTGCACCACGCCGGTGCGGTCCTGGCGTTCACC
>DGYFR06203__coassemble_1925_pt1 | contig 17394 bp, 14 predicted proteins | sample DGYFR06203__metabat2_low_PE_009 | metagenome-assembled genome bin DGYFR06203 | reverse complement strand
CGAGGGGCGCGCCGACGCCGCCGCCGCCCCCGACCGCGCCGCCGTCCTCTTCGGGCTCGATGTCGTGGCGAAGGACGTCGCCGACGTGGCCGGGGCCCGCACCCGCTTCGTCGTCGTCGGACCCCGGGGCGTGCCGACGCCGCGCACCGGCACCGACCAGACCACCGTCGTGTTCACCCTGCCCAACGAGCCCGGCACCCTGGTCGCCGCCCTCACCGAGTTCTCCCTCCGCGGTGTCGACATGAGCCGCATCGAGTCCCGCCCCACCCGCAAGGTCTTCGGCACGTACCACTTCTACGTCGACCTCGTCGGCCACATCGACGACGTCCCCCTCGCCGAGGCCCTGCGCGCCCTGTGGCTGCGCGCCGAGGACATCACCTACCTCGGTTCCTGGCCCACCCCGGGACGCGACGGGGAGGCGACGGTCGCCGACCAGGCCCGACTGGAGCGCGCCACCGACTGGGTGCGCGCCGCCCGGGAGGGACGGGCATGACCGGACGGCTCATCCTGCTGCGCCACGGCCAGACGCACAGCAACGTCGCCCGCAAACTGGACACCCGCCCGCCGGGGGCCGAACTCACCGACACCGGCCGCAACCAGGCGTGGAACGTCGGCGTCGAACTCGCCGAGTACTGCGAGGCCGGGGGCGGCTCCCCGGGGCGTCTCGGAGCGGTGGTCTCCTCGGTGGCGCTGCGCGCCCAGCAGACCGCGCTGCTCGCCATGACCGCCTTCGAGCAGACCGCCGGCCTGCGGGAACGCGAGATGCTCATCGACGTCGAGGTCGGCCTGCACGAGATCTTCGCCGGTGACCACGAGATGCTCTCCGACGAGGACTCCCACCGCTCCTACGCCACCGCCCTGCGCGGCTGGCTCGATGCGGACGCCGAGGCCCGGATCCCGGGCGGCGAAACCTACCTCGAGCTCATGGACCGCTACCGGCCCGTCATGGAGAACCTCGTGCTCTCCCACCTGGCCGACGGGGCGGCGAAGGATGTGCTGGTGGTCAGCCACGGCGCGGCGATCCGCACCATGGCGGCGCACGCCGCCAGCGTCGACCCCGACTTCGCGTTCGCCGGCTACCTGGGCAACTGCCGCTTCATCGTCCTCGAGCCCGGGGACCGTCCCTTCGGCGAGTGGAAGCTCGTGCGCTGGGCGGACCTGGACCACCAGATCTAACCCCAGCCCAACCTCTCGAGGTCGTCCTCCTCCAGCCCGAAGTAGTGGCCGACCTCGTGGAAGACGGTCACCTTCACCTGCTCCGCCAGATCCTCCTCGGAGTGGCAGTAGCGCTTGAGCGCCTCCTTGTAGATGAAGATGGCGTCGGGAAGAAAACCGGTGTGGTGGTGCGTGCGGTCGGGGAGGGCCACGCCGACGTAGAGCCCCAGGTAGGTGGGGTGCTCCTCGTTGTAGTCCGCGACCTGGATGGCCACGTTGACCAGGCGGCGGGCGAACTCGTCCGGAATCTGGTCGAGGGCGTCGTTGACCAGATCGTCGAAGGCCTCGTCGCTGATGTCGACCATTACGGGGCGGGCTGCTCTCGGAGGGGGTTGCGCTCGGGCTGCTCGGCCGGGGGCTGGCCGTCGATGAGCAGGCCCTCCCGGCCGTCCCGGGCGGTGCCGTTGAGGTTGGAGAACCCGCCCTCCGGGGTGGCGTGGAACAGGGAACAGTTCACGGAACGGGAACCACCGATCCACGAGGCCTGGCCGAGGGTGCCCCAGTAGGGCTGCAGCGTCGACCGGTACAGGTTCTCCTCCCCGCCGAGGTAGTCGATGGCGGCCTGGGTGCACGCATCCTGCAGGTGACGGTCCTGGTCCTCGACGCTCGGGGTGCCCTCCGGGAACACCGGCGCCAGGTCGACGATGGCGGTGGTCTCCAGCTGGTGGTTCTCCGCACAGTCGACGGTGCGCAGGGAACGGGAGTCATCGACGTAGACGCACTGCCCCGGCTGGGCGACGACGGCCTGGTCCTGCTCGGCGGCTGCTCCCGTGGTGAGCATCGGCACGCCGGAGGCGTCGGTGGACTGGATGCCGCACAGCATGGTGCGGTCGCCGGCCTCCCACGCCTCGGCGGGCGGGAGGATCGGGGCGATGGAGTAGCGGCCCACCGGATCGAACCGGCCGCCGAGGTAGCGCAGGGTCGGGGTCTGGCACAGCTCCTCGCGCAGCTGGGCCTGGCGGGTGAGGTCCGGCATGGAGGCGTTGCGTCCGAACTCCGACGACGGGTAGGCGGCGAGGTTCTCCCGGGCGGAGATCTCGAAACGGTGCTCGCCGTCGCAGGAGGCCTGCTGGAAGTTGCTGACGGTCCCGTCCTCGGCGATGTCCCAGGTCAGGCAGGCACCAACGTCGGCCGTGGTGAAGGGGGCCGCACCGTTGCCGCCGTTCTCCCCGTTGGCGGGCTCGGACACGCTGCTGACGGTGCTCCCGTTGCCGTTGTCCCCCGGGGTGTCCACGGAGAAGTAACCGTAGGAGCCGACGGCAACGGCGGCGGCGAGTGCGGCCACCAGGCCGGTGCGTACTGCTGCCGCGGAACGTGCGGTGGAAGTCGTCATAATGATCGAATCCTACTCACTCTCCCGCGTGACACGGGTGTTCAGACGATAACGGTCGGTGCGGTACACCGAGGAACACCACTCCACCGGCAACGTCCCGGAACGGGAGTACCGCACGATGTGGAGCAGGGCGGTGCCGGGCGCGACGTCGAGAAGCGCGGCCTGCTGCTCGTCGGCGCTGACGGCGGTGACCACCTGATCGGCCTCCGTGACGGGCACGCGGTAGTGGTTCTCCAGGATGGAGTAGACGGAGTTGTAGACGTCGTTCTCCAGCAGGTCGGGCACGTGCTCGGCGTTGTACCAGCCGTCGTCGATGGAGTACGGCTCCCCGTCGCCGAGGCGCAGGCGGCGCAGATGCGTGTGCAGCGTCGCCGGCTCGGAACGGAAAAACTCCAGGACCTCCGGCGGGGCGGGTGCGCGTTCGGAGAGCAGGATCTTCGACGCCGCCGACACGTCCTGCGCCTTCATCTCCGAGCTGAACGACGCCAGGTGCAGGCGTGAGACCAGCGGATTCGGGGCGACGAACGTGCCCTTGCCGCGGGCCCGGCGCAGGCGGCCACTGGCCACCAGGTCACCGATGGCGCGACGCACCGTGATGCGGGAGACGCCGTACGTCTCCTCCAGCACCCGCTCACCGGGGAGCAGATCACCCGGATGGAGCTGGGTGGTGCACATCTCCTCGAGGATCGCCCGGAGCTGCGCATGCTTGGGTTTCGGCCCGTCCGTGATGGGGATGGCGGGCAACTGGGGTGGGGAGGTCATCCGCGATGCAGCAGCCATGTGATCGATCCTACGCCGCTGGTTATGACCAGTGCAGGGTGTCGGCCTGTCGGCATCATCACGCCGTGCCCCCACCATCGGCGCGACCGGCGGGGACGCGCGGTAGGCTCGTATGCGTGATTGATCTCAAATTCCTCCGCGAGAACCCCGACGTCGTCCGCGCCTCCCAGGTGACCCGAGGTGAGGACCCGGCGCTCGTCGACAAGCTCATCGCCGCCGACGAGCAGCGTCGCTCCGCCATCTCCGAGGCCGACGCTCTGCGCGGCGAGCAGAAGGCCTTCGGCAAGAAGATCGGCCAGGCCGCCCCGGAGGACCGCCCCGCCCTGCTCGAGGGCTCCAACGAGCTCAAGGCCAAGGTCAAGGAGGCTGAGGAGGCGCAGAAGGCCGCCGAGGAGGCCGTCAACCAGCTGCAGATGCAGCTGTCCAACGTCGTCGAGGGTGCCCCGGCCGGCGGTGAGGACGACTTCATCGTCCTCGAGCACGTCGGCGAGCCGCGCCAGTTCGACTTCGAGCCCAAGGACCACCTCGAGCTGGGCACCTCCCTCGGGCTCATCGACATGGAGCGCGGTACCAAGGTCGGTGGCGCCCGCTTCTACTACCTCACCGGCGACGGCGCGTTCCTGCAGCTGGGCATGATGATGCTCGCCGCACAGAAGGCCCGTGCCGCCGGCTTCCAGCTCATGATCCCGCCGGTGCTCGTGCGTCCGGAGATCATGGCCGGCACCGGCTTCCTCGGTGACCACGCGGAGGAGATCTACTACCTCGAGCGCGACGACCTCTACCTCGTCGGCACCTCCGAGGTGGCGCTGGCCGGCTACCACAAGGACGAGATCATCGACCTGTCCCAGGGCCCGGTGAAGTACACCGGCTGGTCCTCCTGCTTCCGCCGCGAGGCCGGCTCCTACGGCAAGGACACCCGCGGCATCATCCGCGTCCACCAGTTCGACAAGCTGGAGATGTTCGTCTACTGCAAGCCGGAGGACGCCGCCGCCCAGCACCGGGCGCTGCTCGACATGGAGCGCGACATGCTCTCCGCCGTCGAGGTCCCGTACCGCATCATCGACATCGCCGGCGGTGACCTCGGCCAGTCCGCGGCCCGCAAGTTCGACACCGAGGCATGGGTGCCCACCCAGAACACCTACCGCGAGCTCACCTCCACCTCGAACTGCACCACCTTCCAGGGTCGTCGTCTGCAGACCCGCTACCGCGACGAGAACGGCAAGGCCCAGATCGCCGCGACCCTCAACGGCACGCTGGCCACCACCCGCTGGCTTGTCGCCATCCTGGAGAACAACCAGCAGGCCGACGGCTCCGTCGTCGTTCCGGAGGCGCTGCGCCCGTTTGTGGGCAAGGATGTTCTCGAGCCGAAGAAGTAGGGGAGAGACCATGGCCAAGCGACCGTTCACCAAGCGCGCGGGCTTCTACGTCCCGCGTGAGCTGCCCGAGGTCCCCGACCACCCGGTCGAGGCGAAGGAACGTCCGTACAACAGCACCATCATCCCGATCGCCAAGTCGCTGATGAAGGCCCAGGGCATCCGCCTGACCGTCTTCGGGGCGGAGAACATCCCGCTCGAGGGCCCGGCCCTGCTGGCGATCAACCACACCGGTTACTACGACTTCATCTTCGGCGGGATCCCCGCGCACCTGCGCGGGCGCCGCCTGGTGCGGTTCATGTCGAAGAAGGAGATCTTCGACGCCCCCGTCGCCGGCCCCCTCATGCGCGCCATGAAGCACCTCCCGGTGGACCGTTCCGCCGGGGCGTCCTCGCTGCTCGACGCCGTGGAGCGCCTCCGCGCCGGGCAGCTGGTGGGCATCTTCCCGGAGGCCACGATCTCCCGCTCCTTCGAGCTCAAGGAGTTCAAGAACGGGGCCGCGCGCATCGCCGCGGAGGCCGACGCCCCGCTCATCCCCATGGTCATCTGGGGGTCGCAGCGCATCTGGACCAAGGGGCACCCGAAGCGCCTCGGCCGCACGAACACCCCGGTATTCATCCGCATCGGCGAGCCGATCGACCCCTCCGGTTCGCCGGACGAGGCGATCGCACGCCTCAAGGACGCCATGCAGGTGCTCCTCGACCGGGTCAAGGACGACTACACCCGGGCCTACGGCCCGTTCCCGGCCGGCGAGTACTGGATTCCGGCCGAGGACGGTGGCTCCGCCCCCACGCTTATCGACGCCCGCCGCATCGACACCGAGGCCAAGGCCGCCAAGGCAGCCAAGGCGGAGAAGAAGGCGGCCGCGAAGCTGGACAAGCGGGCCGACGCCAAGCTCGGCAACGCACGCTCCTTCATCGACATGGTGAAGGAAAAACTCAGGAGATAAATCATGGAGACACCCGGTCCGGCCCCGAAGCTCGTGGCCAGTGACGTCGACGGCACGATCATCACCTCGCAGGAGCGCATCCTGCCGCAGGTCCGCGACGTCATCGTCCGCGCCGTCCAGGCCGGGACCGAGGTGGCCCTGGCCACCGGGCGCCCGCACCGGTGGATCTTCCCCGTCCTCGACCAGCTGCCCATCCGGCCGGTGTGCGTCACCGCCAACGGCGCGGTGGTCTACGACTCCGCCAACGACCAGGTCATCGCCTCCCACACCCTCGCCCCCGACACCATGACCGAGGTGCTCGACCTGGCGAAGGAGGCGTTCCACGGGGTCGGCGGCGTGGCGGTCGCCTGCGAACGGGTCGGACGCTCCGCCTTCGACCCGGAGGAGGAGATGTTCGTCGTCGCCCCCGACTTCCTCAACACCTGGGAGGAGCAGGGCTTCGGTGTCCTTCCCGAGTACGAGGTCATCAGCGAACCGGCCGTGAAGATGCTCCTGCGCCATGAGGGTCTGAGCGCCCCGGAGATGTTCGACATCCTCGCCCCGTTCCTCGACCCGGACGTCGCCCACGTGACCTTCTCCATGAACGAGGGGCTCCTGGAGGTCGCCGCCCCCGGCGTGACCAAGGCCCTCGGCGTCTCGACACTGGCCACCATGCACGGCATCGACCAGAGCGAGGTCATCGCCTTCGGGGACATGCCCAACGACATCGAGATGCTCGCCTGGGCGGGCATCGGCGTGGCCATGGGCAACGCGCGGGACTCGGTGAAGGACGTCGCCGACTTCGTCACCGGCACCAACAACGAGGGTGGAATCGCACAGGTCCTCGAGCGCTGGTTCTAGGATTGAGCCATGACGGCTTCCCACTCGAAACAGTATGTGGCGGCGATCGACCAGGGCACCACATCCACACGCTGCGTCATCATCGACGAGGCAGGGCAGGTGGTGTCCTCCGGGCAGTACGAACACCGGCAGATCATGCCGCAGCAGGGGTGGGTGGAGCACGACCCTCTGGAGATCTGGGCCAACACCCGCCGCGCCGTGTCCACCGCGATGGTGGACATCGACGTCTCCCCGGACCGCATCGCCGCGCTGGGCGTGACCAACCAGCGGGAGACCGCGGTGGTGTGGGACAAGGCGACCGGCCGGCCCATCCACAACGCCATCGTGTGGCAGGACACCCGCACCGCCGACATCGCGGGGGATGATCCCCGGCGCTGGCTCGACCGCACCGGATTGCTGGCCAACTCCTATCCGGCGGGGCCGAAGATCGCGTGGATCCTCGACCACGTCGACGGTGCCCGGGAGCGCGCGGAGGCCGGGGAGCTGCTCGCCGGCACCATCGACACGTGGCTGCTGTGGAACCTCACCGGCGGGGCCCGCGGGGATGAAGGACGCCCGGCGGTCCACGCCACCGACGTCACCAACGCCTCGCGCACCCTCCTCATGGATCTGCGCACCTGCCAGTGGGACGAGGAACTGTGCGCCGAGATCGGGGTGCCGCCCCGGGTGCTGCCCGAGATCCGTCCCTCGCTCAGCGAGTTCGGCGCGGTGCGCCGGCGCGGCACGCTCGCCGGGGTGCCCATCACCGGGGTGCTCGGTGACCAGCAGTCCGCCATGTTCGGGCAGGGCTGCTTCGAGGTCGGCGACGCCAAGAACACCTACGGAACAGGCCTGTTCCTGCTGCTCAACACGGGTGACCGGCCCCAGTTCTCCGAGCACGGCCTGCTGTCCACCGTTCTCTACCAGCGCGACGGGGAGCCCCCGGTCTACGCACTGGAGGGGTCCGTCGCGGTGGGCGGATCCCTCATCCAGTGGCTGCGCGACCAGCTGGGGATCATCCGCTCGGCGGACGAGGTGGAGACGATCGCCGCCGATGACAACGGCGGCGTGTTCATCGTCCCGGCGTTCTCCGGGCTGTTCGCCCCGCGCTGGCGTCCCGACGCCCGCGGTGTCATCGTCGGCCTCACCCGCTTCGCGGACCGCACCCACATCGCCCGCGCCGCCCTCGAGGCCACGGCGCTGCAGTCGCGCGAGGTCGTCGAGGCGATGATCGCGGACTCGGGGATCGAGCTCACGAGTCTGCGTGTCGACGGCGGCATGACCGCCAACGCCACCCTCATGCAGCTGCAGGCCGACGTGCTGGGTGCCGAGGTGGTGCGTCCGGGCAACATCGAGACCACCGCTCTCGGGGCCGCCTTCGCGGCGGGCATCGGTACCGGTTACTGGTCCTCCCTCGAGGAGGTCCGTGCCCTGCAGACCCCGGACGAGGCGTGGACGCCGACCTGGGAGGCCGCGCGGCGTGAGGAACTGGTGGCGGACTGGGATCGGGCGGTGGAGCGCAGCTTCGATTGGGCCTAAACCTCCACTGTCCGGGGTTCGGCTTCCTCGTGCCTGCGCCAGGGCAGGTAGCGGCGGGGTTCGGGTGGGGTGTCGAGGCGGTGACGGTACTCGTCGAAACGTGCGGCGGCGGCCTTCGCGGCGCGGATCTCCCGGCAGCGCCGACGCCGTTGTGAGAAGGTCTGCACCCAGTTCCTCTGCTTCGGGGCCAACGGGCCGGTGGCGGCGTCGACCATGTAGGTGCCGTCGGCGAACAGCCAGTACACGTCACCGGTGTGCGGATCCAGCAGGTAGAAGGCCTGTCCGTCGGTTTTTCGGTTGTGGTGGTGCCGACACAGCATGACCATGTTGGCGGCGGTGGTCGGCCCACCGTCATCGTGGTCGATCCGGTGGTCCGCGTCGCAGTGGGTGGCCTTGCGGGAGCACCCCGGCCAGCGGCAGATCCAGTCCCGGCCGTAGAGGTAGGCGCGGATCGGTCGCGTGGTTTCGTAGGAGCGGGTCGCGGCCTCCGCGGCCTCGTCCATGTCCAGGGTTGCGGTCACCAGATCGTTGAGGGTGGCGGCGGCGTCATCGGTGAGGATGCCGCGCTCCGGGTGGAACACGGGTGCGTCCTCGACGTCCTTGGCCTGGTAGACCATGGTGGTCACCTTCGTGGTGATGTTGCCGAGGATAAGGCCGGTCAGAGCCGTCGCGGGGGGACAGTCCTGCTCGCTCGCGGCCTGCGCCACGGCGTCGGCGATCTGCGTGCCGTCCCCCTGTCCGACGGTGAGCTCAAAGCGCACCTTCCCGCCGGCGAGGTCCTGGATGAGCAGCTGGTCCGGCTCCTCCTCCACCGGCGGCAGGGTGGACATGAGTTCCCCCGGGTTCTCGCACGGCTCCGGGCCCTCCGTCGGCTTGTCGCCCAACGGGTGGGCGTCCGGCACGGCCAGGTTCTCCACGCTGCGGATCGTGCCGATGATGGTCGCCTTGATGGTGGAGTTCGTCGGCGTGAGCTGACGGGGGCGCGACGGAGTGAAACGGTCCATGAGGTCCTCGTCCAGGGCCTGCCAGAAGAAGTCGTCGTTCTGGATCGCGATCGGTGCCTCACCGACCGCGCGCTCGATGGCGGAGAGCTGCTCCATGTCCAGCAGCCACGTCTCCTCCACGAACGCCTTGAGCCGCGGCAGCCGGTCGAGGCACTCGAGGGCGTCGAGGAAACGTGCCTGGCGGTGCTTGGTCACCCCGAGCTGGCTGTAGAGCACCGAGGACAGGGTGGTCCAGTCCTCGTCGGTGCGGACATCCGTGATGGGCTGCGCCGACCGCCACATGAGGTAGTCGGCCTTCACCTTGGCCACGCGGAACTCGTAGTGGAAGTTGCTCTCGTCGAGCACCGCCCAGGACGGCTGCGCCATGGTTCTCACCCCCTCTCCCGATCTCGATTACCTGTTCGAAACACAACCTAGAGCACGCACCGGACACGGGGGTGATGGGCGGGGGTGGATGGCATCATCTGCGCAGCTCACAGCCCCCTGCCGCGTGCGGTCAGGGGGCTGGAAGGGGCGTCGATAAGCGGGTCAGTTCAGCTTGACGTCGACGTTGCCGTCGGCCGGATTGAAGGTGGCGTAGCCGCCCTCGAAGTCGACGCGGATGAGGTCGCCCTCGTTGTACTGCTCGTTGAGCGGCATGCCCAGCGGGCCGAGGTCGAAGCCCTGGGCGGCCCACAGGTCACCGATCGCACCCCACAGGGCGCGGGCCTCGGGGGCGCCGTTCTCGTTGATGACGACACCGTTGTCGAACAGCGCGTACGTGGCGTCGGCGGTGTTGAGGCCACCGCGCGGCTCGCCGAGCACGGCACCGTAATTGGTGCCCACGCGGTCAACGGCCTGGTTGATCTGCGGATCGCTGGCCAGGGTGGACACGATGTCGAGGATCGGCTTGAGGTCTTCGAGCCTGACGCCGTCGAGGATCTGGACGTCACCCACCTGCTGGGTCGTGCCCGGCAGGGCGCCGTCGGCGGCCAGGAAGGCCACGGCCAGACCGGCCAGGGTGCCCGCGATGGTGAGCAGGGAGGTGGTGTCACCACCTGCGGCGTTGCTCAGCATGGCGAGCGGGTCGTTCGGCTGCGGGTCGGGGGCCGGCGGCTGCTGCTGGGTGGGCTCCGTGGGCTCCGTGGTCCGGGTCGTCTCGGAGGTTGTCTCCGTCGGCTCTGTGGTCTCGGTCGGAGCAGTCGGGCTGGTCGTGGTCGTCGAGGTGGCGGTGCCGGACTTGATCTCCTGGTACTTCTGCGCGGCGATGGAACGGATGGTGTCCATCTGCGCGTAGCCGTACTGGCCCGGGCAGGCGTTGTTGTGCGCGTCGCGGTGGGCGAAGACGTTGGGCAGGGTCATGGCGACGCCGCCGGTGTACTTCGAACCGCCGAAGGACAGCGGGGTGTAGGACGCGGAACCCTGCGGGTCGAAGTCGCCGAGGGCGGCCTTCCAGCCGATCATCTCGCCGACGGACTGGATCATCGCCGGGGTGGTGGCCACGGTGTCGTAGTTGCCCATCATGGAGATGCCGAAGGTGCCGCGGTTGAAGCCGCCGACGTGGGCACCCTGGACGTTCTTGTCCAGGCCACCGTAGCGGCCCTCGTAGATGGTGCCGAACTTGTCGACGACCGCGTTGTACCCGATGTCGCACCAGCCCAGGGTGTTGGCGTGGTAGTTGTGCATGCCGCGCATGATGCCGGCGGCCTGGGCCCGGGTGTAGTTGTTGGAGCCCGCGGTGTGGTGTACGCCGGCGGCCTGCAGGTTCTGGTCGTAGGTGGTGTTGCAGCGGCTGCCGGAGGGCGCGCCCCAGCTGGCGCGGGTGACCACCGGCGGCATTCCGTCGGTGACGGAGTCGGTGGCCAGGGCGATGCCGCCCTCCTCGGCGTTGCCGTCGATGAAGACGACGTCGAGGTCCTCGGGCGCGGCGACGTCGGCCACGGGCTGGATGTCGCCGTAGTTGGTGGGCAGCGGGGCGAGTCCGGCGTTCACCGGGACGTCGACGGCGGCCTCGTCGGCGATGTTGATGTCGACCTCGGGGGCCTCCTCCGGGGTGCCGAGGATGTCGACTCCGACGATGGAGACCTGGACCTTGGTGGTCGGCTCGACGTAGAGCAGCTCGGTGCCGTTCTCGCCGTTGGGGCCCAGCTCGCCGATGGGCTCGGCGTCCCACCAGGGGCCCCAGGAACCGTCGGGCTGCTCGGCGCGGACGTAGGCGGCGATGTCGCGGTGGTCCAGCCAGGTGATGGCGAACATGGAGAACTGCTCGTCGCGGGTGAACTCCTTCACCGTGCGCGGGCCGGGGACGCCGGACTGCTGGGCGATGGCGGCGTCGTCGACGACGACGTTGTCACCGGAGGCGAAGGAGGCGGAGGCCTGCGACACCTCGATGGGGCCGGAGCCGATGTCCTGGGTCTTGAGGATCTGGTTTCCGCCGAGGGCGGCGGAGACGATGAGGGCGAGGGTCAGGACAACGGCCAACGTCGGGTTGACGCTGGTCTGCCCTGTGGCGATACGGCGTCGCTGCTGCACGGTGGGGACTCCCTGGGAAAATTGCTGGGGAAATAGCGGATACACGTGTGGCCAAACTGGTCACGAGTGAACTCTAGTACACATTCGGGGATGATGATACTGGTGTGACAATAATCTGCACGGCGTGTCGCCCCGGTGTTGCAGCGGGTGGGGGAGGCGGGCGTCGATTAGCCTGTCTTCCATGACATACGACCTCATTGTTGTCGGCTCCGGCCTGTTCGGACTCACCGTCGCGGAGCGCGCGGCCAGCCAGCTGGGAAAGAAGGTGCTCATCGTCGAGCGCCGCACCCACCTCGGTGGCAACGCCTACTCCGAGGCGGAGCCGGAGACGGGCATTGAGATCCACAAGTACGGTGCGCACCTGTTCCACACCTCCAACAAGAAAGTGTGGGACTACGTCAACCAGTTCACCGACTTCACCGGCTACCAGCACCGGGTGTTCGCCATGCACGACGGCACCGCGTACCAGTTCCCCATGGGTCTGGGCATGATCAACCAGTTCTTCGGCCGCTACTACACCCCGGACGAGGCGCGGGAGCTCATCGCCGAGCAGGCCAGTGAGATCGACTCCAAGGACGCCAACAACCTGGAGGAGAAGGCGATCTCGCTCATCGGCCGCCCCCTCTACGAGGCGTTCATCCGCGACTACACCGCCAAGCAGTGGCAGACGGACCCGAAGAACCTGCCGGCGTCGAACATCACCCGCCTGCCGGTGCGCTACAACTTCAACAACCGCTACTTCAACGACACCTACGAGGGGCTGCCCGTCGACGGGTACGCCGCGTGGCTGGAGCGCATGGCCGACCACGAGCTCATCGACGTCCGTCTCGACACCGACTGGTTCGACGTCCGCGACGAGCTGCGTGCGGAGTCCCCGGACGCGCCCGTCGTCTACACCGGCCCGCTCGACCGCTACTTCGACTTCTCCGCCGGAAAGCTCGGCTGGCGCACCCTCGACTTCCACACCGAGGTGCAGCAGACGGGTGACTTCCAGGGCACCCCGGTGATGAACTACAACGACGCGGACGTGCCGTACACCCGCATCCACGAGTTCCGGCATTTCCACCCGGAGCGGGAGGACCGCTACCCGAAGGACAAGACGGTCATCATGAAGGAGTACTCGCGCTTCGCCGAGGAGGGCGACGAGCCGTACTACCCGATCAACACGCCCGAGGACCGGGAGATGCTCAAGGCCTACCGCGAGCTGGCGGCCGAGGAGGCGCGTCACAACAAGGTCCTCTTCGGCGGGCGCCTGGGCACGTACCAGTACCTCGACATGCACATGGCCATCGCGTCGGCGCTGACCCTGTGGGAGAACAAGCTCGTGCCCTTCTACGAGGAGGGCGTGGCCCTCGAGCAGGAGCGCGGCCACTAGTTGTGTTGACGGATGCCGCGGAGTAAAGTTAACGCTAGGTTAACAAATGGGAAACTCAAGGTTTTCCGGCTCCCAGAAAGGCATCCGAATCATGAGCAGCGACCGCTACGCCATCGTCCGTGAGGATCTGCACCGCCGCTACGGACAGTACTTCTACGCCCGGACCATCGACGAGCTTCTCGACGCCACCATCGCCGAGGCCGAGGCCAAGGCCAAGATCGACACCTTCCTGCCCATCACCGTCGAGCGCGAGGTCTCCGAGATCCTCGAGGAGCGCGCCGAGGCGAAGGGCCGCAGCGGCACCGCCCGCCCGGAGGTGCTCTTCGTCTGCGAGCGCAACGCCGGCCGTTCCCAGCTGGCCTCCGCCATCACCACCCACGCCGTCGGTGACCGCGTCTTCGTCCGCTCCGTGGGCCTCAACCCCGTCGGCGGCATCGACCCGCAGGCCCTCGAGGTGCTGCAGGAGCGCGGCATCCCCACCGGCCACCTCTATCAGAAAGAGATCGTGCCCCGCACGGTCCACCGCGCCAATGTCGTGGTCCTCATGGGCGTCGACGAGGTCCCCGGCATCCCCGGTGACCGCATCGAGCGCTGGGACATCGCCGACCCGGCCGGCCAGCCCATCGAGAAGGTCCGTGAGATCGCCGACGACATCGAGCGCCACGTGAAGGAACTCCTCGTGGAGCTCGGCAAGGCCGACTACGCCGCCTAGATGCCGCTTATCGACGCCCCCTCGTGGGGCGTTTTCTCTTTGCTCACCGACCCCACCGCGTTGGCGGTGCCGCGGTGCTGGCCGCCAACCTGACGAGTCACGTGCTCAAGCGGCTCATCGGGCGTGAACGTCCCCCAGCCGAACAGTGCCTGGTGGAGGCGTCCAACTACTCCCTCCCCTCGGGACACGCCACCGGGGCGGCGGCCTTCGCGATGGCGCTGACGCTCATCATCCGCCTGGGTGGGGGCTCTGGTGATCGGTCTCTCGCGCCTGGCGTTGGGTGTCCACTGGGTGGAAGACGTTCTCACGGGTTGGGTTCTCGGGGTGATTGTGGCGGCTGTCACGTGGCGGATTTCCCTAAAGTTAACTCCAGGTAAACGCCTCTGACCTGCGGATTGTTGAGGTTCGACCACAAACTCCCAGCGCGCCCACTTGCATGTTCACTTTCTGTTCACCTAAGGTTAACGCTAGGTAAACAACAAGAAAGGGACTTCACCATGAACACCACCACCTTCCGCACCGTCCGCAAGGATCTCTACACCCGCTTCGGCCACCGCGCCGATTCCGCCGTCATCGACGAGATCCTCGACACCGTCATCGCCGAGCACACCGCCACCGCGCGCATCTCCGACTTCCTCCCCGTCCTCGTCCACCGCGAGGCGGCGGGCCGGATCGAGGATCACCTGTGGACCCACGGGGACGTCGGGACTCCGCGGAAGCGGATCCTCTTCGCCAGCCGCACCAACGCCGCCCGCGCCGTTCTGGCCGCCGCGCTGGCCCGCCGGGTGAGCGACAACGCGATCGTCGCCACCGTCGCCGCCACCCACCCGGAGAACCGCGAGGACGCCCTCATCGAGTGGGTCATGGACGAGCGGGGCCTGGCCGCCGACGGCGCGAAGTACAAGACTGAGCGTCGCCGCACCCTGGCCGCCGCCGACGTCGTCGTCTACCTCGACGCCGAGGAGCCGCACGACCTGCCCGGCCGCACCTTCGTCCAGTGGGACGTGCCCGCCACCGACGGCATGGGCATCGAGGGCATCCGCACCTTCGCCGACGACATGGAGGCCCGCGTCGCCGACCTGCTCACCCGGCTCGACATCCCGGTGCGTTCCCGCGAGGACGCCCGCGAGCTGGCCGCCTAGTAACTGCTCGATCCGCCACCGCCGGAGAATCCTCCCGAGGAGTATCCGGTGGTGGCGCTGCTGCCCGCGGACTGCGCGGCCGCCACGTCCGCGGAGTGCCACGAGTACACCATCGCGTACGGGACGTAGTTGCCGGGACGCCACCCGGCGTCCCACAGGGCGGGGGCCCGCCGCCCGTCGTCGGAGACCTCCGCGGTCCCGGACTCCTCGTAGAGCTTCTCCTGCGCCGCCTCGACGAGCACGCGGTGGTCGGTGACCAGGTCCGCGAACTCGTCCATGAACTGCGGGGCGTCGAGGCGGGCGCGGAGGTCGAGGACGCGGGCGTCGAGAAGCTCGAGGCGATTTTTCAGATCCACATCGTCGATGTCCGTGATCGCGCGGAGGTTGTCCTCGTGCAGCTCCGTGAGCCCGCGGCGCCGGACGTCGGCGTCCCCGTGCTCCATGCGGGCCAGCTGCTCGATGTTCTCCTCCGCCGTGCGCAGGCGCGTGACCTGCTCATGGGCGGTGGCGATCGATGCCCGCCGCTCCCGGAACTCCTTGTCCGGGGAGTCGGCCGTGAGCCCCGCGAGCCGGTCGAACGTGTCGTTGAGGCCGAGGAAACCGGTCTTGACCTCCTCCCACTGGCGTCGCAACGCATCGTTGGCCAGGGGAGAGGTGAGCGAATGCGCGCGCACGTCAATGGCCTGCAGCTCCCCGGCGACCCGGCCGTAGTCGCGCTGGACCACGTCGAACTGCTCGCGGGCGGTGGCCACCTGCCTGCGTCGCGAAGCAGCGGCGGCCGCCCCCACGAGCCCCAGGCCGAACGCCACACCGCCGCCGCCGACGGCCCAGCCCAGCCACGCGGGCGCATCGGAACTCTCCCGCACCGCCGTGGGGTCCGCCACGGCCTTCGTGCCCTCCAGCATGCCGGCGGCCAGATTGCCGTCCCGCAGCGGCGGGCGCATGCGGTCGAGGATGCCGTCGATGCGACCGTCGGCGTAGATGTCCGCGGCGTCGCACACGTCGTCCCCGCAGTACACGCCCATGCGCTGCGGGTCGCGGCCCACGGCGACGATGAGCGCACCCGGCGCCCACTTGTCACCCGCCTCCGAGATGAGGTCACGGCGCTCGTTCTCACCGAAGGAGCGGACCGTGTCGTTGAGGTTGTCGTCGTTGACCGGGAAGAGGACGTAGGTGACGGCGGTGACCTCGGGCGGCAGATCGATGCCGGGGGTGCGGTCGCGGAGGAACTGCTCGTCGGCGTCGGACAGCTCGTCGGCGAGGTCGAGGACCTCGATGCGCTCCGCGGCGGAGGCGGCCGGCGTGAGCCCGAGCAGACCGATTCCGAGGACGAGGGCGACGATGAGGGATCTCATGCCGTCAAGGATAAGCGCCGGCCGTCGGTGAGTGCGGCGCGATTTCCGGCCCGGGAGCACTACCCTTGTTCCGGAGATGAGTCGAAAGGCGGATTCACCCGACGTGAAGAACAACCCGAATGCCCCCGTGCGCGAGATGCTGCAGCGGATCCTGCTGCCGCGCAAGGGCGAGCCGCATGACGTACGCATGCTCTACCTCGTCGAGGCCGAGCAGAACAAGGAGCGCCTGACCTGGGAGGACCGGGTCACCGTCACGGTCCCCGCCGGTGCGGAGGCCTCTTTCCAGACCTACTTCAACGCGTTCCCCGCCAGCTACTGGCGCCGCTGGTCGCAGCTCGAGCACGTGCTGCTGCGCATGAATGTCGCCGGACAGGCCAGCATCGAGGTCTACCGTTCCAAGATCGACGGCACGCGCGTGGCCGTCACCGGACAGCTCGTCACCGACGATGTGGCGGAATTCACCATCCCGCTCTCGCACTTCGAGGACGGCGGCTGGCTGTGGTTCGACGTCACCGCCGAGACCGAGACCACCCTCACCGAGGCCGGCTGGTACGCCGACCGGGAGCCCGGCCCGCAGATCATGCCGGACGGCACCCAGGTCGGGCCCTTCGACAAGCGCGTCACCGTCGGCATCCCGACGTTCAACCGCCCCGCCGATGCGGTCGCGGCACTGCAGGCCCTCGGCGAGGACCCGCTTGTCGACGCCGCCATCGACGCCGTCATCATGCCCGACCAGGGCAACCAGCACCCCGCCGACGAGCCCGGCTACGACGAGGCGGTCGCCCACTTCGGCGGGCGCTTCCACGAGTTCCGTCAGGGCAACCTCGGCGGCTCCGGCGGCTACTCCCGCATCATGTACGAGGCCCTCGGCGACGGCGCGGCGGGTGCGCCCGAGTCCCCGTTCATCCTCTACATGGACGACGACATCGCCATCGAGCCGGAGTCCATCCTCCGCTCCGTGCAGGTCGGCCGTTACGCCAAGTCCCCGATCATCGTCGGCGGACAGATGCTCAACCTGCAGGAACGCTCCCAGCTGCGCACCATGGGCGAGATCGTCCAGGGCCACGACTTCATGTGGGGCCCCGCCCCGCACTCCACCTACGACCACGACTTCGCCGAGTACCCCCTGGGTGACACCGGCGAGGAGACCCGCGACCTGCACCGCCGCATCGACGTCGACTACAACGGCTGGTGGATGTGCATGTTCCCGCGCGTGGTGAGCGAGCAGATCGGGCAGCCGCTGCCCCTGTTCATCAAGTGGGACGACACCGAGTACTCTCTGCGCGC
>DGYFR06203__coassemble_1912_pt1 | contig 17699 bp, 19 predicted proteins | sample DGYFR06203__metabat2_low_PE_009 | metagenome-assembled genome bin DGYFR06203 | reverse complement strand
GCGCTGGCCTACGCCCCCGAGATCGCCCAGGCGATGCTGCAGCGCCAGCAGGCGGGTGCCATCGTCGACGCCCGCGAGACCATCGTCAACGGTGCCGTCTCCATGGTCGAGTCCGCCCTCGACGAGCTGGAGAAGAAGCAGATCGTCGATCTCGACCCCGAGCGCCGCGCCGCGATGGTGTCAAACCTGCTGGTCGTCCTGTGCTCCGACACCAACGCCCAGCCGATGATCAACACGGGTAGCCTCTACACCTAAATGGCCCGCAAAAACATCCCCCTGCGTATTGATCCGGCGGTGCACGAAGCCATCGTCCGGTGGGCGGATGATGAGGCACGCAGCGTCAACGCCCAGATCGAGGTCATGCTGCGGGATTCCCTCCGCCGCGCCGGCCGCCTCCCCCGCAATGTCGGCGACCTGCCCCGGCGTGGTCGTCCTCCAAAAGAGGATTAGCCTCGAGGCATGGACACCACCACTCTCGAGGCCGTCACCACCGGCGCGGCCGCGCTCCTGCTGATCGTGGGCGTAATGGGAACGATCTTCCCGATTCTGCCGGGTTCCCTGCTGACCATCGGCACCCTGCTCGTGTGGGCGTGGGTGCTGGGGTCGACGGCGTCGTGGACCGCCGGTCTGATCGGCATCGCACTGGCCGTGGTGGGCATGAGCGCCTCGGCGATCCTCACCGGCCGGAAGATGCGCCGAGAACGGATCCCGCGCGGCCCGGTGATCATCGGCGTCATCGTCGGTGTGGTCGGCATGTTCATCGTGCCGGTGGTGGGGCTGTTCCTCGGTTTCGCGCTGGGTCTGCTGCTCGCCGAGTACGCCCGCCGGAAGGATCTGTCCGCTGCGTGGCGGTCGTCCGTCGAGGCCATGAAGTCCATGGGATTCGGCATGCTGCTCGAGTGCGCGTGCGCCTCGCTGGCCACCTTCGCCTTCGTGGTCGGTGCGATCGTGCACCTCACCTAGGGAGGCCGTCCATTTGGACCTGACACTGGATCCGCAAAATCCCAGGAAGAGCCGGATCTGGGCGATTAACGTCAGGTCCAGATGGACAGCGGCGGGTGTTAGCCGCGGGCCCACCACTTGTCGAGGGTGAGCTCGGCGACGGTGACGTTGTCGATGAAGTCGCCGCGGACCTTGTCGGTGCCAACCCGGGAAGGCGGCGGCCGGGGCGACGAGGCCGACTGCGAGGGCCGCACCTGCGGCGGTCGCGAGAACGGTACGGGGAATACGACGGAACGCGGACAGGTACCTCCTTAGATCAGTGTTCGAATGACGACATGGAAAATGCGAGCTCGAGGCTCGCAGAAACCGGGCCGATCGGGATCCTCATCCCGAGGTACGGCCACACCGTGAAGGCACGTGCGCGTTGTCAAACGGAACTGACGACGAGATTAATATCGCCAGTCCCGCACATGACACTGAGGTGAAGCGCCCTACCCGAGCAGCCAGTCGTTCGGGGAGAACAGCTCGTAGTGGACGGACTTCGGGGCCTTGTCGGACGGCAGGGCGGCGAGGTCGCGGCGGATGGCCTGGAGGAACTCGGTGCCGCCGCAGAGGTAGACGTCTGAGCCGGCGATGTCGTGGGAGGCGACGTCGACAAGCTCTCCGTTGGAGCGGTAGCTGTGGGCGACGGTGACCTCGGGCAGGCGCTCGAGCAGGGCGGTGGTCTGGCCGAGCTGGGCGTGGGCGGCCTCGGAGTCGTCGGCGTGGAGGTAGGTGGCGCGGCGGCCGGAGCCGGTGGCGGCGAGGTGGGAGAGCATGCCGACCATCGGGGTGGAGCCGATGCCGGAGGAGACGAGAACGACGGGGGTGTCGTCGTCGACGAGCACGAGGTCGCCGGCGGCGAGGGTGGCCTGGATGGTGTCGCCGACCTGCACCTTCTCGCGGAGGTGGGTGGACACCTCGCCCTCGGTCTCGACGGCGATGGTGTAGCGGCCCGGCTCCTGGCCGATGATGGAGTACTGGCGGAGCTGGCGGGCACCGTCGGCGAGCACGACGCCGATGGAGGTGTACTGGCCGGGGCGGGCCTCGGTGAGGTCGCCCTCCAGGGTGTAGGTGGTGACGGTGTCGGTCAGTTCCTGCTTGTCGACGACGGTCACCTCGCGGAAGACGTCACCGTTGTCGACGCCGTCGGAGGCGTAGAGCTCCTTCTCGTAGGTGATGAGGACGTCGGCCATGATCCAGTACACCTCGGACCACGCGGCGGCGACCTCCTCGGTGACGACGTCCGTGCCGAGGACCTCGGCGATCGCGGAGAAGAGGTTCTCGTAGACGATCTGGTACTGGTCCTCGGTGATGCCGAGGGAGACGTGCTTGTGGCCGATGCGGGCGAGCAGGTCGACCGGGTCGGGGGCGTTGGGGTCGACGAGCATGGTGGCGAAGGTGGCGACGGAGGCGGCCAGGGCCTTCTGCTGCTCGCCGGACTTCTGGTTGCCGCGGTTGAAGGTGTTGGCCAGCAGCTCGGGGTGGTTGCCGAACATCGTGCGGTAGAAGGTCTGCGCGATGGTGGCGATGTTGGCGCCGACGGCCGGCAGCGTCGCCTTGACGATCTCCTCGTGCTCCGGGGTGAGCTTGCGGTCGCGGGCGGTGGGGACGGCGGTGGTGTACAAGAGGGCTCCTTGGGTGAGGGGGCGGGATCTCTGTCCTGCCGATTGATATTAAACGGTTTTTTCCGTAGTTAATAGCCGAACGCCTGAGATCCGCGCCACACACGTCACTGGGAATTCAACGACAATTCATCCCACTTTTGCCGAACAGACATCCGAGCTCCCTATATTTTCCGAGGTCATATCAATCTCTCTAGAGTCATCGGGAGTCGTCATGTCCCTCAAGGGCCTGAACCTTTTCAGCAGCAAGTTCACCTCCTCGCGCAGCTCCATCACCTGCACCTACAAGTGCGGCAACGCCTGCTTCGGCGAGTGCGACAACAAGTCCGACAACCCCTACTTCGGTGACCTCATGTCCCGCCGCACCGCGCTCAAGGCCGGTGGCCTCACCGTGCTGACCGTCGGTGGCGGCGCCGCCCTCGCGGCCTGCTCCCCGGCCAACGAGGCCGCCTCGTCCTCCACCACCACCGCGGGCTCCTCCTCCGCATCCGACTCCAGCTCCGAGCACACCTCCGGCAAGGGCCTGCAGTTTGAGATGGTCGAGCCGAACGAGAAGGACGAGCTCGTCGTCCCCGCTGGCTACGCCCAGTCCGTCCTCATCGCCTGGGGCGACCCGGTCATCGAGGGCGCACCGGAGTTCGACGTCGACAACCAGACCGCCGCGGCAGCCGAGCAGCAGTTCGGCTTCAACAACGACTTCGCCGGCCTGCTCCCCCACCCGAGCGACGACAACCGCCTCGTCTACGTGTGCTCCCACGAGTACACCACCGAGCCGCACATGCACCCGGGTTACGACGCCGACAACCCGACCGAGGAGCAGGTCAAGATCGGTTGGGCCAACCACGGCCTCACCGTCCTCGAGGTCTCCAAGGTCGGCGACACCGGCGAGCTCAAGCGTGAGTTCGGCCCGCTCAACCGCCGCATCACCGCCACCACCCCGATGAAGCTCGTCGGCCCGGTCGCCGGCTCCGACTACGTCAAGACCTCCGCGGACCCGGAGGGCGTGACCGTCCTGGGCACCCTCAACAACTGCGCCGGTGGCGTTACCCCGTGGGGCACCATCCTCTCCGGCGAGGAGAACTTCGACCAGTACTTCGCCAACTCCGCCTCCGTCGAGGACGAGCGCACCAAGGCCTCCCTCGACCGCCTCGGCATCCCGGAGGAGGGCTCCGAGCGCAAGTGGGAGCTTTTCGACGACCGCTTCGACGTCGCCAAGGAGCCCAACGAGGTCAACCGCTTCGGCTACGTCATCGAGATCGACCCGATGGATCCGGAGTCCACCCCGATCAAGCACACCGCCCTGGGGCGTTTCAAGCACGAGGCCGGCAACATCCACATCACCGACGACGGCACCGTCGTCTGCTACTCCGGTGACGACGCCCGCTTCGAGTACCTCTACAAGTTCGTCTCCTCCCGCCAGATGGAGGAGGGCAACCTCGCGCACAACATGACCATCATGGACCACGGCACCCTTTACGTCGCCGTCATGGAGGGCAACTCCCCGCAGTCCGAGATCGACGGCTCCGGCGAGCTGCCGGAAGACGGCGCCTTCGACGGCGAGGGCCGTTGGGAGAAGCTGCTCACCGTGGACGAGGACGGCAACGCCGAGTCCCACGTCGACGGCTTCACCGCCGAGGAGGTCGCCATCTTCACCCGCGAGGCCGCCGACGCCGTGGGCGCGACCAAGATGGACCGCCCGGAGGACGTCGAGGCCTCCCCGGTCACCGGCAAGGTCTACATGGCCCTGACCAACAACAAGTACCGTGGCGCCGCCGAGAAGTCGAAGGAGGACGTCATGGAGTACGCCCCGGTCAAGGAGAACAAGAACGGCCTCGTCATGGAGATCGACGACGACCACGGCGGTGAGGCCTTCACCTGGAACCTTATCCTCGTCTGCGGTGACCCGGAGGAGGCGTACACCTACTTCGGCGGCTTCGACAAGGAGAAGGTCTCGCCGATCTCCTGCCCGGACAACCTCGCCTTCGACGAGCACGGCAACCTGTGGATCTCCACCGACGGCAACGCCCTGGGCTCCAACGACGGACTGTACGCCCTGGCCGTCGAGGGAGAGAACCGCGGTGAGCTCAAGTGCTTCCTCACGGTTCCCTACGCGGCCGAGACCTGCGGCCCGATCGTCGACAAGCACCGTGTCCTGGTCAACGTCCAGCACCCGGGCGAGACGGACGAGGCGACCGTCGAGTCCCCGTCCTCGCACTGGCCGGACGGCGGTTCCGCTGTGCCGCGCCCGGCGACCGCGGTCGTGTGGAAGCAGGACGGCGGCGAGATCGGCGTCGAGAAGGCTTAACGTCGCACCAGCCTGAAAGTTCCCGCCCCCGGCACCCCCGGGGGTGTTTTCATGACCGCCCCTTTGGTCTGACAACACTGCGGTTATGCAGCGAAAACACAGGAGTCAGCATCCGATCCCGGACCACCGGACCACCCTTCCAGTGACCTGCACCACAGGCGTGTGAGAATCTGTTTTCCGAACAATGATGACCGGCGGCCCCGGGACACCCCCAAAGCCGCCCTGAGACCCCTTAAGGGACGTTCCATGAACTCACTGATCCTGGCCGTCATCGGCGTCGGCATGATGATCGGCGGCTATCTCCTGTACTCCCGCTTCCTGGGGAACAGGGTCTACCAGCTCTCCGATGCGTACAAGACGCCCGCCCACACAATGACCGACGGCGTCGACTACGTTCCCACCAACAAGTACGTCCTGTGGGGCCACCACTTCACCTCCGTCGCGGGTGCCGCCCCCATCGTCGGCCCGGCCGTCGCCGTCATCTGGGGCTGGCTCCCGGCGTTCCTGTGGGTGACCATCGGCACGGTGTTCATCGCCGGCATGCACGACTTGGGGGCCCTGTGGGCCTCCCAGCGGCACAAAGGCCAGTCGATCGGCACGCTGTCCGGCCGCTACATCGGCAACCGCGGCCGCAACCTCTTCCTCGTGGTCATCTTCCTGTTGCTGCTCATGGTCGTCGCGGCCTTCGCGGTGGTCATCTCCAACCTGCTGGTCTCCACCCCGACCGCCGTCATCCCGACGTGGGGTGCGATCATCGTGGCCCTGCTCATCGGCCAGGCCATCTACCGCTTCAAGTGGAACCTGCCGCTCGTCTCCGTGGTCGGCGTCGTCGTCCTCTACGCGCTCATGATCATCGGCGACATGTTCCCGATCACCCTGCCGGAGTCCACCTTCGGTCTGGCCCCCAACGCCGTGTGGATCATCCTGCTGTTCATCTACGGCGGCATCGCCTCCCTGCTGCCGGTGTGGGTTCTGCTCCAGCCGCGTGACTACATCAACGGCCTGCAGCTCTTCGTCGGCCTGGGTATCCTCTACGGTTCCTTCCTGCTCACCGCACCCACCATCGTCGCCCCGGCGATCAACGCCAACGTCCCGGAGGGCACCCCGCCGATCTGGCCGCTGCTGTTCGTCACCATCGCCTGCGGTGCGATCTCCGGCTTCCACGGCATCGTCTCCTCCGGCACCTCCTCCAAACAGCTGGACAAGGAGACCGACGCCCGCTTCGTCGGCTACTTCGGTGCGGTGGGCGAGGGCCTGCTGGCCCTGGGCACGATCATCGCCACCACCGCCGGTTTCCGCACCCTCGCCGACTGGGAGGAGATCTACCAGGCCTTCAACGACGGTGGTGTCAACGCCTTCGTCGCCGGCGGCGGAGCCCTCATCAACGAGGGGCTCGGCATCCCCACCTCCCTGTCCGCCACCATCCTCGCCACCATGGCCGTGCTGTTCGCCGCCACCACCATGGACACCGGCGTGCGCCTGCAGCGCTTCGTGGTCCAGGAGATCGGCGAGATCATGGGCGTCAGGCTCGGCGCCCTGGCCGCCACCGCCATCGTCATCGTCGTGGCCCTGGCCCTGACCTTCTCCGCGGGTGGCGACGGCTCCGGCGGCATGCTCATCTGGCCGCTGTTCGGCACCACCAACCAGCTCATGGCGGCGCTGTCCCTGGCGATCATCACCGTCATCCTGACCCGCCTGCGCCGCCCGACGTGGCCGGTGCTCATCCCGCTGGTGTTCGTCATGACCGTGTCCCTGTGGGCCGCGATCGTCCAGGTGCGCGGCTTCTGGGACACTCAGAACTGGCTGCTGCTGGTCATCGACCTCGTCATCATCGTCTGCGCCATCTGGGTGACTATCGAGGCCTTCGCCGCCATGAACCGCGCCCGCAACGAGGAACCGGTCGTCTGGTCCGACGACGACACCGACGCCCCCGCCCCCGTCGTCGCTGCGAAGAAACTGTAGCCGTGTCGTTCCGGGAGAAACTGAAGGCCTTCAGCGACGGGCTCACCGAGTACTACGCGGGCCCGTACCGGGCGACCTTTATCAAGGCACGCCAGCAGGAGGACGACCTGTTCATGATGCTCGTCCTCTCCGAGGCCCTCGGCGTCCCGAACCCGGCCAGCTACTACACCCTCGAACTCCTGCCCATCGTCTACGAGGACTTCCACGCCTGGCACCGCCGCATGGGCATGGAGCATTCACCCCTGGAGAACATACAGTGCTGCTAGACCTCATCAGTTCGACCCGCATCGTCTTCTTCGGGGGCAAGGGGGGCGTCGGCAAGACGACGATCGCGTCGTCGACCGCCACCGCCCTGGCCGCCGCTGGCCGCCACGTGCTGCTGGTGTCCACCGACCCCGCGCACAACCTGGGGCACCTGTGGGAGCAGCGCATCGGCGACCGCGTCACCACCGTCCGCGACAACCTCGACGTCCTCGAGCTCGACCCGGCGGAGACCACCGACGCGCACCTCAAGGCCGTCGGCCACACCATGCGGCAGATGATGCCGGAGCACCTCCACGGCGAGGTCCTTAAGCACCTGGAGCTCTCCGCCCAGTCGCCGGGCACGCACGAGGCGGCGGTGCTGGAGCGCATCGCGGAGATCGTCGCAGGGTCCGGAGACTACGACCATGTCGTCTTCGACACCGCCCCCTCGGGTCACACCTCCCGCCTCATGGAGCTGCCCGAACTCATGGCAGCCTGGACGGACGGCCTGCTCGACCGCCGCGACAGGTCCGAGCACCTCTCCGCCGTCGTCCGCGGCCTGTCCCCCACCGGCCGCGACCGTGTCGCCGCCGCGGAGGATCCCGTCGACCGGCGTAACCAGCAGCTGCGTTCCATCCTGCTCAAGCGCCGCCAGCGGTTCACCCAGCTGCGCGACGTCCTGCGCGACCCCGCACAGTGCGTCTTCTTCATCGTCCTCACCGCCGAGCGCCTCCCGGTGCTGGAGACCGGGGAGTTCCACGCGGAACTGCAGGCGGCCGGCGTGCGGGTCGGCGGCCTGGTGGTCAACCGCCGCTCCCCGGCGGATCAGGGACAGTTCCTCGCGGAGCGCCGCTGCCTCGAGGAGGCGGCCCTGGAGAAACTGCGTGTCGACGTCCCCGTCGTCCAGCTCCCCCTCCTGCCCCGCGATGTCAGCGGACTCGACGAGGTGGAGGCCTTCGCGGGCCTGCTCTGAGCGGGCTCTGGCGCTCTCCTGCACGAACGCCCCAGCGGCACCGCACCCCGCTTATCGACGCCGCGCCCACCGCCATGCCGCCACCGAGACCGCGAGGCCCGTGTACAGCAGGGCCAGCAGGTGGGAGGCGATGACGGGATGGAAGACGGTGGTGTCCGGCACCGTCCGGGACCACAGCACGGAGGCCACGCCCAACGCCAGTCCATTGGCGGCGAGGACGAGAGTGTCCTGCCCCCGGAGCCGCCCCCGCAGGAACGCCGTCGACCACGCCACCACGAGGGCGAGCAGCCCCACGCACCCCACGGCGAAGAGCCACCACCAGTCGCCCCACATCGCGACGAGCGTGACCGCCAAGGTCAGCCCCGTCAGCCCGGTGATCATCAGCCCTCGATGTTGCGGAAGCCGATGCCCAGCGGCAGGCCCACGTTGTCGGTGAGCCGCACCCCGCCGACCACGGCGGAGACGAACAGGCGCGCGTCCCCCTGCGCGGGGGCGTCGCCGAGGTCGAGGCCGCGGATCTCGAGGTAGTCGACGTCGACACCCGCCTCCTCCAGGACGGTTCGGGCGACGGAGAGCACGGCGTCGGCACCGTGTTCGGCGGCGTGCGCCCCGGCGGTGAGTGCGGCGGCCAGGGCGAGGGCCTGGTCGCGGGCGGACTCCTCCACGCGGGTGTTACGCAGGGACAGGGCCAGACCGTCGGGCATGCGCACCGTGGGCACCCCGTGCAGTTTCACCGGCAGGTGCAGGTCGGTGATGGCGGACTGCAGGGCCCGCATCTGCTCGTAGTCCTTCTCACCGACGACGACATCCGTCGGCCCGACCACGTTGATGAGCGTCAGCTCGAGGGTGAGCTGCATGGCGAGCGATTCGACGGACTCGAGGTCGTGGTCGACGGGCTGGACGAGGGTGCGCAGGCCGCGCGGCCACAGTTCATCCTGGGTGTAGGTGCAGATGGCGTCGACGTGGGCGTCGATGAGCAGGGAGCGGTCGGCACCGGCGTAGGCGGCGATGACCACGGCGCGGGGGATGCGCTGCGCCGCACGGATGAGCGCGAGGTGCCCGGCGTGGAGGCCGGTGCCCAGCGGCACGAGGACGACGGGGCGGCCCGTCTTCCGCATGGCGCGCGCCAGCACCCCGACCTGCTCCAGGGAGAACTCCCGTGCCTGACCTTCTTCGAAGCTCACAGTTTCTCCTCCTGGATGGCCCACAGTTCGATGTCCTGGTTGTGCCGGGTCTCGGCGACGCGGCGCAGCACCTGCCGGAACGCGCGCGCCTGGCCGGGGCTGTCGATGGCCTGCCACTGGGCGCGCAGGGACGCGGCGTCGGGGAGCCGGGACAGGCTGCCGCGGGAGGCTGCGATGTCGTCGGCCTCCTCGAGGTCACCGACCACGTCCCCGAGCATGCGCACGGCGTCGCGGCCGAGCGCGTTGACGGCCTCGACGTAGGTGACTGCGGCGGCCAGGCGGAGTCGGTCCTCATCCACGCACGGCACCCCGCTGGCCCCGAGCTCGCCGAGCAGCAGCTCCGCGATGGTGTCCCCGAGTTCGTCGACGGTGGTCACGGCCCAGCGGGTGGGGCTGAGCTCCCCCAGGGCGATGACGACCGCGCCGGTGACCTCCAGCGGGTCCATGACGAGCACCCCGTGCTGCAGGGAGGTGTGGATGAAGATCTGCCCGCGTCGGGCGCGCTCCGCGAGTCGCTCGATCGCGGACTCCAGCAGGGTGTCGCGGACCTCGAGGACCACGAGGTCGAGCTCCTCGAAGGCGGGCGGGGCCGGGTCGTAGTCCATGTAGGACACGTCATGGCCGACCTTCGACAGCAGGTCAGGCAGGGAGGACGTCCGCGAGTCGCCGTACACGCCCACCCGCATCCGCGGGGCCCGCACTAGGAGTCCTTGTTCTCGCGGGCGCGGGCGAGCAGTTCGGCGACGGTGAGGCCGCCGGTGTTCTCGTCGCGGCGGCGACGGCCTCGGTGCTCGGCCTCCGGTGCCTCATGCTTCTCGACGACCGCGGGCTCCTCCGCCACATGACGGTCCCCGCCCTGCTCCCAGGACACGGCCTGGAAGGACCCGGTGTCGAACGTGCGGGTCTCGGCGACCTGCTTCTCCTTGATGAGGTCCGCCAGCGGGTTGGCCTGCGGGCGGGAGGGCTGCTGGCCCAGGCGGCCGGCGACGGCGTCCGGGGAGGGGGCGCCGAAGTGGCGGGTGGTGTCCGGCTCGGGGACCTCGGACTCCACCGGCTCGTCGAGGGTGACGCTCTCCAGCTCGCGGATGCGGCGGGCCTCGGCGCGCAGGGCGGCGGGCTCGTACTCAAACTCGCGGCCGGCGAGATTCTCGAGCTGGGCGCGGATACCCGCCAGCTCCCGCTTGATGTCCTCGAGCACCTCGGTGTCGCGGGTGTGCTGCGCCTCGCGCAGCTCCCGCGCCTCCATGCGGGCCGCGCGCTCGGCCTCGGCGCGGGCGACCTCGGCGTCGTGCAGCTCGGTGCTGTGGGCGAGTTCGCGGCGCGCGGACTCGGCGTCGCGGCGGTAACGGAAGACGAGGAAGAACCCGATGATGGCCGCCCACAGCGCAGCGAGCAGCGCGATCTTCAGCGCCCCGTCGCTGTCCGTGAACAGCATGACGATGCTCGCGATGAACGCGAGAGCGATCAACACGACCAGCATCACCTGGCCGCGGTCCACTCCACCTTGCTCCTCAGTCATGTGTCCCACTCTAACCCGCCAGTTCCCCGTCGGCGGGTGGCGGCGTCTCGCAGTGTCGCTCGAGGTACACGCCGGCGACCGACGCGGCGATGCCGCCGAGCGCCGAGGCGAGCACTCCGGGGAGGTCATCGGAGGCGGCGATGAGGTCGTCGGCTCGCGGGAGAATATAGGTGGCCATGCCGACGTACGCGCCGCCGATGATGGCCCCCGTCCACGCCGCCGCCTTGCCGACGACGAGGAACTGCGCCGCCGTCACCGGGCTGAGCTGCGAGCGGTCCTGGCCGATGCCGCCGTCCTCCTTGCGGTCGCGCACCCGCCACGCGAGGACGACGCACACGAACGCCAGCACCCACAGGGTGACGGACACGGTGACCGGGATCGTCGTCATCGACCCGTAGAACCGCCACGTGAGGATGGCCGCGACTGCCGCGGTGAATCCGCCGGCGGCGATGAGCCCGGCGATCGACGTCTTCTGCACTACAGCTCCCCCACTTCCACGATGCCGGCGACCTCGTCCGGGTCGAGCGTCGCCAGGAGCTTCCCGACGCCCCGTCCGCCCAGCGTCGCCTCCGGGTCCGCCGCCAGCCACGGGACGAGCACGAAGGCGCGCTCGTGGGCGTGCGGGTGCGGGAGGGTGAGCACCGGGTCGTCGGAGGTGATCTCCTCGGGGTCGGACACGGTGACCACGTCGACGTCGAGGGTGCGCGGCCCCCAGCGGCGCACGCGCACCCGCTCGGCCGCCTCCTCGAGGCGCTGCCCGCGGCGCAGCAGCTCCAGCGGGGTCTGGTCGACGTCGACGATGAGCACCGCGTTGAGGAACTCGTCCTGGTCGGTGACACCCCACGGCGGGGTGGAGTACACGGGGCTGGCGGCGACGATTTCGGCGGCGAACTCGTCGCGGACCCCGCGCAGCAGCGCCCACCGGTCGTCCATGTTCGACCCGATCGACAGCACGGCGCGCATCAGGCGAACCTGTACCGGGCTTCTCGACGCTTCCGTGAGCGCCGCGCCACCACCGCCACGTCCTGGAACGCGTGCGGGATGGGGGCCTCCGGCTTGTGGATCGTCACCTCGACGGCGTGGAGGATGTCGAAACCCGCCATGGCGCGCTCCGCTATCTCCACGGCGACCGTCTCGATGAGGTCCCGCGGCTCCCCCTCCACGACCTCGACGGCCAGCTGGGCGAGCTCCGCGTAGTTGACGGTGAGGCTGAGGTCGTCGTCGGCGGCCGCGGGGCTGAACTCCAGCCAGCACGTGATGTCGACGATGAAGGGCTGGCCGTCCCGCTTCTCGTGGTCGAAGACGCCGTGGTGGCCGAAGCACTCCAGGCCGGTGAGTTCGATGCGGTCAGCCACGGCCGCCCCCCGCGTTCCACAGGGCGGCGACGTCGACGGCGTCGCGGGAGACGGGCACGTTGTGCACCCGCACCCCCCACGCGCCCATCTGGGCGGAGATGGCGGTGACGGCGGCGGTGGCCGGGTCGGCGTCGGCGGGCACACCCTCGAGGCCGCGGTCGGCGCGGACCCCGGCGAGGAAACGCTTGCGCGAGGCGCCGACGAGGACGGGGAACTCCCCGGCAAGGAACTCCGGCAGATGGTTGAGCAGGGCCCAGTTGTCCTCGCGGGACTTGGCGAACCCGAGGCCCGGGTCCAGCACGACGTTGTCCCTGGCCACCCCGGCGGCCAGGGCGTTGGCGACCAGGCGGGCCAGGGTGTCGCGGACGTCCGCGACGACATCCCCGCCGTGGTCGGCCTGCCCGGCGGCGTCACCGAACTGGACGGTGCGCCAGTGCATGAGGCACACCGGCAGGTCCGTGTCCGCCATGACGCGGTACATGTCCGGGTCCGCCAGACCGCCGGAGACGTCGTTGATCATGTGCACCCCGGCCTCCGCCGCGGCGGCCGCCACGGAGGCGCGCATGGTGTCCACCGAGGTGGGGATGCCCTCCTCGGCGAGGGCGGCGATGACGGGGGCGACGCGGGCGGCCTCGACCCCGGCGTCGACACGCGTGGCACCCGGGCGGGTGGACTCACCGCCGACGTCGATCATGTCCGCGCCCTGCTCCACCAGCTCCCGCCCGTGGGCGATGGCGGCGTCGATGTCCAGCCAGCGCCCGCCGTCGGAGAAGGAGTCCTCGGTGACGTTGACGATGCCCATCACCAGGCAGCGGCCCGGCACGGTGAGATCTGCGACCCGCATCCCCCTACCCCCGGATCAGGCTGAGGACCTCGGAGCGGGACGCCGCGGAGGTCTTGAACCCGCCGCGCACCGCGGAGGTCGTCGTCGTGGACCCCGGCTTGCGGATGCCCCGCATCGCCATGCACAGGTGCTCGCACTCGATGACCACGATGACCGCCTGCGCGCCCAGCTTATCGACGAGCGCGTCCGCGATCTGCGACGTCAACCGCTCCTGCACCTGCGGGCGCTTGGCGTACATGTCCGCCAGCCGCGCCAGCTTCGACAGACCCGTGACGTGCCCGCTCTTCCCCGGGATGTAACCGATGTGGGCCTTGCCGTAGAAGGGCACGAGGTGATGCTCGCACGTCGAGTAGATCGGGATGTCGCGCACGAGGACCAGCTCCTGGTGGTCCTCCGCGAAGGTCCGCTCGAGGACGTCCGTCGGTTCGGAGTGCAGCCCGGCGAACACCTCCTGGTACGCCCGGGCGACCCGCGCCGGGGTGTCCTTCAGGCCCTCGCGGTCCGGGTCCTCGCCGACGGCGATGAGCAGTTCCCGGACGGCCGCCTCAGCGCGCTCCTGGTCGAAAGCGTTGGTCATGTCTACTCCTTGTGGTGGTCCGGGTCGGCGACGTCGTCGGCCGCGGGGGCGGGGCGTTCCTCGGGCTGGCCCTCGGTGCGTTCCGCGCCGTACTCCGGGCGCTCATGGTCCGGCAGGCGGAAACCGATGACCTCGGTCTCGGCCTCCGGCTGACGCTCCGGTTCCGGTCCCTGCTGCGGGGCGGGGGCCGGGCCGTAGTTCTTCATGCCGGGGTGCTCCCCGGCGGAGGCGTAGGGGTTGTCCTTCGGCGGCCAGCCCGGCGCGGTCCAGTCCGCCGGCGGCGGGGTGCCGCCGTAGCGGGCGCCGGTGGGGGCGGGCTCGGGGGCGCGGTGGCGGCCCTCGGTGTCGGAGGTGTCGGAGGTGTCGGGGGTGTCGGAGGTGCCCTCCGATTCCCCCGCCTTCTCCCCCGCCTCCTTCTGCGACTCCAGCTGGGCCAGGCGCTTGGCGCGGGCCTGCTGGGACGCCTCGAGGAGGGAGAAGCGCTTCGGCGGCTCCTCGCCGCGCTCGATGGCCAGCTCGGTGGGGGTCTTCACCGGCTCGCGGTCCGCCTGCTGCGGGAACCGGTTCTCGGCGTGCGGGAAGATGTCCGGCGCGTCCATCGGCTCGATGCCGTCGAAGATGACCTCGAGGTCCGGGCGACGGAGGGTCTCCTTCTCGAGGAGCTTCTCCGCCAGGGTGTCCAGGTGGTCGCGGTAGCGGTGGAGGATGTCGTAGGCCTGGCGGTGCGCGGCGTCGAGAAGCAGGTGCACCTCGTCGTCGATCTTGGCGGCAACCGCCGGGGACACGGCGAGCGTCCCGCCGCCGGGGCGGCCGGAGAAGGGGTCCCCCTGCTCCTCGCCGTACTTGACCATGCCGAGGGTGGGCGACATGCCGTACTCGGTGATCATGGCGCGGGCGATCTTGGTGGCCTGCTCGATGTCGGCGGAGGCGCCGGTGGTCTGCTCGCCGAAGACGAGCTCCTCGGCGGCGCGGCCGCCCATGGCGAAGACGAGGCGGGCGAAGAGCTCGTCCCGGTTGTACATGCCCTTGTCGTCCTCCTGCGCTGTCATGGCGTGGCCACCGGTGCGGCCACGGGCGAGGATGGTGACCTTGTACACGCGCTCGATGTCCTTGAGCGCCCACGCGGCGAGGGTGTGCCCGCCCTCGTGGTAGGCGGTGACCTTCTTCTCCTTCTCGGAGATGACCTTGCCCTCGCGGCGGGGGCCGCCGATGACGCGGTCGGTCGCCTCTTCGAGGGCGTCGGCGGTGATGACGTTGCCGCCGATACGGGCGGTGAGCAGGGCGGCCTCGTTGAGGACGTTGGCCAGGTCCGCGCCCGACATGCCGGCAGTGCGCTTGGCCAGGGCCTTGAGGTCCGCGTCGGGGCCCAGCGGCTTGCCCTTCGCGTGGACGGAGAGGATCATCTCGCGGCCCTTGAGGTCCGGGTTGGTCACCGGGATCTGCCGGTCGAAGCGGCCGGGGCGCAGCAGCGCCGGGTCGAGGATGTCCGGGCGGTTGGTGGCGGCCATGAGGATGACACCCTCGCGGTCGCCGAAGCCGTCCATCTCCACGAGCAGCTGGTTGAGGGTCTGCTCACGCTCGTCGTGGCCGCCGCCCATGCCGGATCCGCGCTGGCGGCCGACGGCGTCGATCTCGTCGACGAAGATGATGCAGGGGCTGTTCTCCTTGGCCTGCTTGAACAGGTCACGCACGCGGGAGGCGCCGACGCCGACGAACATCTCGACGAAGTCGGAGCCGGAGATGGAGTAGAACGGCACCCCGGCCTCACCGGCGACGGCCCGGGCCAGGAGGGTCTTGCCGGTGCCGGGCGGGCCGTAGAGCAGCACGCCGCGCGGGATCTTCGCGCCGAGCTCGTGGTAGCGGGTGGGGTCCTGGAGGAAGTCCTTGATCTCCTCGAGCTCGCTGACGGCCTCGTCCGCGCCGGCGACGTCCGCGAAGGTGTTCGTCGGCATGTCCTTCGTCAGCTCCTTGTGCTTGGAGCCGCCGAAGCCGAACATGCCGCCGCCGCCCTGCATGCGGGTGAGGAAGAAGAAGAGGAGGCCGAACAGCAGCAGCATCGGCAGCAGGAAGCCGAGCATGCTCATGAGGAAGCTGTCCTGCGTCACCTTGGTGTTGTACTCGTCCGGCTCGGCGGCCTGGACGGCGTCGAACACCTGCGGCGCGGTGCGCGCGGGGTACTGGGCGATGATCTCCTCGACGCCCTCCCGCTCCTCGTAGGTGATCGGCTCGCGCAGTTCGATGCGGATCCGCTGCTCGCGGTCGTCGATCTGCACCTCCCTGGCGTTGCTGTTCTGCAGCTGCGTCATCGCCACGGAGGTGTCCACGCGCTGGAAGCCGCGCGTGTCGTCGGTGAGCAGGCTGAACACGAAGATGGTGACCAGCGCGATGGCGGAGATCAGGCCGATCTGGAGGATTCTCTTGTTGCTCATGTATTACGGCCGCCGGGCAGCGCGACCAGTGCCTTTCGTCTTCGTCCCACGTACTTCCTGCTCAACGCACAGGCGTGCGTTTTCGTTCCCTACTCCCCGGAGTAGACGCGCGGGTGCAGGGTGCCCACGAACGGCAGGTCGCGGTAGCGCTCGCCGTAGTCGAGGCCGTAACCGATGACGAACTCGTTGGGGATGTCGAAGCCGACGTCAAAGAGATCGATGTCGGCCTTGACCACCTCGGGCTTACGCAGCAGGGTGATGACCTCGAGGGAGCGCGGGTTGCGGGCCTTGAGGTTACGCATGAGCCACGACAGGGTGAGACCCGAGTCGATGATGTCCTCGACGATGAGGACGTCGCGGCCCTCGATCTCCCGGTCGAGGTCCTTGAGGATGCGCACCACGCCGGAGCTGGTCGTGGAGTTGCCGTAGGACGACACCGCCATGAACTCCATCTGAGAGGGGATGGACAGCGCGCGGGTGAAATCGGTGAGGAAGAACACCGCGCCCTTGAGCACACACACGAGGATCAGTTCGTCGTCGGCGTCGCGGTAGGTCTCCGAGACCTTGTCGGCCAGTTCGCGGATGCGGGCGGCGAGCTGCTCCTCGCTGATGAGCACCGCCTCCACATCCTCGCCGTAACAGCTCGCCGGTACGTTGTGATCCTTGTTGTCGTGCACGGTCATGACACCTTTCCTAGGCCTCCTCGGATAGTGCCAGTCTGCCACCTACGCGCCTGACTTCCAACCTTCCGCCCACGGTCACCGCTCCCTGGCCGTGCCAGGTGGTGCACATGTCCTCAATCATGCTTATCGACGCCCGCGTCGGGCGGATGTCCCTCTCAATCAGCCACGCCGCGATGCGGCGGCGGCGCAGCGGCCCCGGCTGAGCGGCCAGTTCCGCACAGTCGTCCGTCGGCGGGCCGGCCAGCTCCGTGAGCAACGCGTTGTCCGCGGCGATGCGTTCGGCGGTCTGTGCCAGCGGCTCCACCGGGTCCCCGTGGATCTGCTCGAGCGCGGTGCGGACGGCCACGCGCTGGAAGTCCGGGTTGTCATTGTGCGGGTCATGCCAGGGGTCGAGCTGCAGTTCCGCGCAGGCACCTTCAGTGTCCCGGCGGCGGACCGTGAGGAACGGCCGGACGATCCCGTCCTGCTCCGGTGCCATGCCGCCCGGGTTACCGCGCAGGGCCTGGAGCAGCAGCGTCTCCGCCTGGTCGTCGCGGGTGTGGGCGACCCAGACGGTGGTGCCGTGCTCGCGGAGGGCGGCGTAGCGGGCGGTGCGGGCGTTGGCCTCGAGGTTGCCCGCGGGGACGGTGACCCGGGCGACGGTGGCGCGGGCGCCGAGCCGGCGCGCCTGCCGGGCCGCCCTCTCCGCTACCGCGTCCGACCCCGGCTGCAGCTGATGGTCCACGATGACCGCGTGCACCTCCTGCCCCTCCGCCCGGGCGGCGGCCACGAGGGCGAGGGAATCCGCCCCGCCCGACAGGCCGACCACCACCTCGCCCGGCGCAAGGAAGGGCCGCACGGCGCGGCGGCACGCCAGGAAGTGCGGGCTGCGCCGGGGCCAGAAGGGTTCCATGGGGATGATGCTAATCCCTCCCGGTGCTCGCCTCGCCCTCCACGCTGGCGAATTCACCCCGTCGAAAGAGCTTCCCACCGGGCCCGGAGGTTACTCTCTTCGACCGCGTGAATTCGAGGGGGACTCA
>DGYFR06203__coassemble_1895_pt1 | contig 18521 bp, 16 predicted proteins | sample DGYFR06203__metabat2_low_PE_009 | metagenome-assembled genome bin DGYFR06203 | reverse complement strand
CGGCTCGAGGCCCTGGGCGCGGGTCAGCTCGGAACGCGGGTGCCACTTCTCGGTGCCACCGAAGTAGGCGGCGGTGCACAGGAAGGCCGCGCGGGTGACACGGGGGGACGTGGCGGTCAGGTACTGCGCCATCGCGCCGCCCAGGGACAGGCCGACGACCTGGAACTTGTCGACGCCGAGCTCGTCGAGGGTATCCAGGACATCCGAAGCCAGGTGATCGAAGGTGGTCTCTCCGGGCTGGACATCCGGATCCGGGGAGCCGCCGTGGCCGCGGTGGTCGAGGGCGATGACGCGACGGGTCTTCGACAGGGCGTCGAGCTGCGGCAGCCACATGTCGGTGGTGGAGGCGATGGAGCCGAGGAAGACGATCGGCTCGGCGTCGGATTCGGGGCCGTAGGAGACGGAATGCAGGATCATCTAGGCCTCCGCCTTCTCGATGACGGCCGCCAGCCCCTGGCCGCCGCCGATGCACATGGTGACCAGGGCGGTCTTCGCGTCGGTGCGCGCCAGCTGGTGGGAGGCGGTGACGAGCATGCGGGCGCCGGTCGCGCCGACCGGGTGGCCCAGGGAGATGCCGGAGCCCAGCGGGTTGAGACGCTCGTCGTCGGCGGAGATGCCCCACTCGGACAGGACGGACAGGGCCTGGGCGGCGAAGGCCTCGTTGAGCTCGATGAGGTCCATGTCGTCGAGGGTGAGGCCGAGACGGTCGAGGACCTTCTTGGTGGCCGGGACCGGGCCGATGCCCATGGTCTCCGGGGCGACACCGGCCACGGCCCAGCCGCGCAGCACGACGGACGGGGTCAGGCCCAGCTCCGCGGCCCTGGCGCGGGTGGTGACGATCATCGCGGCGGCACCGTCGTTCTGGCCGGAGGCGTTGCCGGCGGTGACGGTGGCGTCGGCATCCTGGCGGCCCATGATCGGGCGCAGCTTGGCCAGCTTCTCCAGGGTGGAGTCGGGGCGCGGGTGCTCGTCGGAGTCGACGACCAGCGGGTCGCCCTTGCGCTGCGGGACCTCGACGGGCACGATCTCCTCGGCGAAGATGCCGTTCTCCTGCGCGGCGACGGCGCGCCTGTGGGACTCGACGGCCATCTCGTCCTGCGCCTCGCGGGCGATGGAGTACTCCTCGCGGAGGTTCTCGGCCGTTTCGATCATGCCGCCCGGGATGGGGTGGTTCTTGCCGCCGGCGGTCTCGCGGGCCTCGGCGAGGCGGTCGCGGAAGACCATGTTGCCGCCCTTCTTACCCCAGCGGACGTCGGCGTCGACGGTGTACTCGGTACGCGACATGGACTCGGCTCCACCGGCGATGATGACATCGGCGGCACCCGTGGCCACGTGCGCGGCGGCGGTGACCACGGCCTGCAGGCCGGAGCCGCACCGGCGGTCGAGCTGCATGCCCGGGACGGTCTCGCCGAGGCCGGCGTCGAGGGCCACGACACGGCCCAGCGCCGGGGCGGCACCGTTGGGGGAGGCCTGGCCGAGGATGAGGTCGTCGACGTCCGCGGCCTTGAGGCCGGAGCGCTCCATGACGGCCTTGACGACGGTCGCGGCGAGCTGCTGGACGGGGACGCCGACGAACTGCCCGCCGTACGCGCCGACGGCGGTACGCAGCGGGGTGCACAGGACGATGTCGGTGGGCTGATTCTCAGTCATGTGTGGTGTTCCTATCTAGAAGAGTTCGGTGGCCGCCAGGTCGGCGGAGATGAGTTCGGCGGTGTCGATGAGCGCCGGGAGGAAGCGGTCGTGCAGCTCCTCCAGGTCGTGGACCACGGTCTGCGTCGAGACGTTGACCGCCGCCACCACCGTGCCGGCGGGGGAGTGGACGGGCGCCGCGAGGGAACGCAGGCCCGGCTCGAGTTCCTGGTCGACGATGGCGAAGCCCTGCTCGCGGATGCGGTCGAGCTCGGCGCGGAGCGAGGGGGCGTCGACAAGCGTGGACGGCGTGAAGGCCTGGAACTCCACGCTGCCCAGGTAGGCCTCGAGCTCCTCGGGGGGCAGGCCCGCGAGGATGACCCGGCCCATGGAGGTGGCGTAGGCGGGGAAACGGGTGCCGATGGTGATGGACACCGTCATGATGCGCCGCACCGGCACCCGGTTGACGTACACCACGTCCTCCCCGTCGAGCACGGACAGGGAGGAGGATTCGCCGATGTGGCGGGACAGCTCCTCCAGCCGCGGCTGCGCGATGGCGGGCAGGCCGAGGCCGGACATGTAGCTGTAGCCCAGCTCGAGGACCCGGGGGGTGAGCCAGAAATCGGTGCCGTCGGTGCCCGCGTACCCGATGGTCACCAGCGTGTGGAGGAAGCGGCGGGCGGTGGCGCGGGCCAGGCCGGTGGCGTCGGCCACCTGGGCGAGAGTCTGGCGGGGTCGGTCGGCGTTGAACGTCCGGATGACGGCGAGGCCGCGGACGAGCGACTGGACGTTGGGGGTGTCCGGTGTGCCCACGTTCGACTCCTTTCTGTACGGAAAAGCGGTTCGCTTTGTGAACCCTTGTGCATTATCTGAACACCAGTGTACAGTCTGGGCCATGCTTGACAAGACCCTCCCCTCAACTGATGCGGCCGTCGCCGACATCCCCGACGGAGCGACCATCGCCGTCGGCGGATTCGGACTGGTCGGCATCCCCGCCCGTCTCATCGACGCCCTCCGCGAGCAGGGCGCCACCGACCTCACCATCGTGTCCAACAACCTCGGCACCGACGGCTTCGGCCTCGGCCTGCTGCTGGCCGACAAGCGCATCTCCAAGTCCATCGGCTCCTACCTCGGATCCAACAAGGAGTACGCCCGCCAGTACCTCGCCGGAGAGCTCACCGTCGAGTTCACCCCGCAGGGCACCCTCGCCGAGCGCATGCGCGCCGGCGGCGCCGGCATCCCCGCCTTCTACACCACCGCCGGCGTGGGCACCCAGGTCGCCGAGGGCGGCCTCCCGCAGCGCTACAACTCCGACGGCACCGTCGCCGTCACCTCCAAGCCGAAGGAGACCCGCGAGTTCAACGGCCAGCTCTACGTCCTCGAGGAGTCGATCCGTGCGGACTACGCCCTGGTCCACGCCGCCAAGGGCGACCGTTACGGCAACCTCGTCTTCAACAAGACCGCCATGAACTTCAACCCGGACGCCGCCATGTCCGGCAAGGTCACCGTCGCCCAGGTCGAGGAGCTTGTCGACGTCATCGACCCCGAGGACGTCGACCTCCCCGGCATCTTCGTCGACCGCGTCGTCGAAGTGGGCAAGCAGGAAACCGGTATCGAGAACAGGACGGTGAGCAACTGATGACCTGGAACAAGGAACAGATGGCCGCCCGCGTCGCGGAAGAGCTCGTCAACGGCCAGTACGTCAACCTCGGCATCGGCATGCCGACCCTCATCCCGGGCTACCTGCCCGAGGACCTCGAGGTCGTCCTCCACTCCGAGAACGGCATCCTCGGCGTCGGCCCGTACCCGACCGAGGAGACCCTCGACCCCGAGCTCATCAACGCCGGCAAGGAGACCATCACCATCACCGAGGGTGGCTCCTACTTCTCCTCCTCCGACTCCTTCGCCATGATCCGCTCCCGCGCCGTCGACGTCGCCGTCCTCGGCGCCATGGAGGTCTCCCAGTTCGGCGACCTGGCCAACTGGATGATCCCCGGCAAGATGGTCAAGGGCATGGGCGGCGCGATGGACCTCGTCCACGGCGCCCAGAAGATCATCGTCATGATGGACCACACCACCAAGAAGGGCGACTCCAAGGTCCTGCCCGCGTGTGTCCTGCCGCTGACCGGCGCGAAGTGTGTCGACATGATCGTCACCAACTACGCCGTCTTCACCGTCGACGCCCAGGAGGGCCTCACCCTGGTGCAGTGCGCCGAGGGCGAGACCGTCGAGTCCGTCCGCGCGGTCACCGACGCCCCCTTCGAGGTCGCCGTCTAAGCGCTGAAGAATCCCGCGAAGCCCTGTCTCCCGTGCGGGGAGCGGGGCTTCGCGGCCTTCTTTGCCGCTTATCGACGCCCCGTGAGGCACCCTCCCCGTGGCAACCACCCACGGTTTGACCCTCCGACTACAGTGGTGGGGAACCTGTCCGAAGTCCGCGTAGAGCAAAGCGAGATAGATACCCCTCATGGCACGCATGCAAGAAAGCGCCGACCTGCTCAAGTGCTCCTTCTGCGGAAAGAGCCAGAAGCAGGTGAAGAAGCTCATCGCCGGTGGCGGCGTGTACATCTGCGACGAGTGCATCGAGCTGTGCAACGAGATCATCGAGGAGGAGCTCGGAGCCGCCCAGGCCGCCGAGCAGAAGGAGGACAAGCTCCCGCGCCCCTCCGAGATCTCCGCCTTCCTGGACAAGTACGTCATCGGCCAGGACAAGGCCAAGCGCATCCTCGCGGTCGCGGTGTACAACCACTACAAGCGCATCCGCACCGAGGAGGCCGCCGCGGCGACGACGGGGCGTCGTAAGAAGGACGACGTCGAGATCGCGAAGTCCAACATCCTGCTCCTCGGCCCCACCGGCTCCGGCAAGACCTACCTCGCGCAGACCCTGGCCCGCATGCTCGACGTGCCCTTCGCCATCGCCGACGCCACCTCCCTCACCGAGGCCGGCTACGTCGGCGAGGACGTGGAGAACATCCTGCTCAAGCTGCTGCAGGCCGCCGACTTCGACGTGCCCCGCGCCCAGCGCGGCATCATCTACGTCGACGAGGTGGACAAGATCTCCCGGAAGTCCGACAACCCGTCGATCACCCGCGACGTCTCCGGCGAGGGCGTCCAGCAGGCGCTCCTGAAGATCCTCGAGGGCACCACCGCCTCCATCCCGCCGCAGGGTGGGCGCAAGCACCCCAACCAGGAGTTCATCCAGCTCGACACCTCCAACATCCTGTTCATCGTCGCCGGCGCCTTCGCGGGCCTGGAGAAGGTCATCCAGGAGCGCGTCGGCAAGAAGGGCCTCGGCTTCGGCGCGGAGATCGAGTCCGCCACCGACCGCGAGAAGACCGACCTCTTCGAGCAGGTCCGCCCCGAGGACCTGGTGAAGTTCGGCCTCATCCCCGAGTTCATCGGGCGTCTGCCGATCGTCGCCACCGTGGACAACCTCGACCGCGAGTCCCTCGTGCAGGTCCTCACCGAGCCGAAGAACTCCCTGGTCAAGCAGTACCAGCGCCTCTTCGAGATGGACGACGTGCAGCTCAGCTTCTCCCCGGACTCCCTCGAGGTCATCGCCGAGCGGGCCCTCGAGCGCGGCACCGGTGCCCGTGGCCTCCGCGCCATCTTGGAGGAGCTCCTCGTGCCGGTCATGTACGACATCCCCGACCGTGACGACGTCGCCGAGGTCCTCATCACCGCCGACGTCGTCCGCGGCGAGGCCGAGCCGGAGCTGGTCCTCGAGGGCGAGCAGCAGGAGACCGCGTAGGCGCGACCGCTGCGAAATCACCCGGTCGAATCCAGGGTCCTTTCGAACCCGGGGGTACTGAACTCGACCGGGTGAATTCGACCGGGTGAATTCGCCACCGCCACCGACACCGCCCCGGCCCCTCCGGGTGAAGGAGGGGCCGGGGCGGCGTCGATAAGCTAGTTGAACAGGGCCGACAGCTCCTGGGACAGGACGAACACGCCCATCACCAGGACGAAGATGCCGAAGCCCTTGCGCAGGGCCTTCTCCGGGACGACCTTGGTCAGGCGTGCGCCGATGAGGGCACCGACGAGCGCCATGCCCGTCACCGACAGGACCAGCGGCCAGTCGAGGGAGACGGTGGTCAGGTAGCCGGCGAGCCCGGCGAAGGACTTCATCGAGATGACCAGCAGCGACGTGCCCACCGCCACCGGCATGCTCAGCCCGCCGAGCAGGGCCAGCGCCGGGACGACGAGGAAACCGCCGCCCGCGCCGACAAGACCGGTGACCAGGCCGACGACGAGACCCTCGATGAGGATCTTGCCCAGCGGCAGCGTCGTCGGTCCCTCGCCCTCGCGCTTCCTGCGGCCGCGGAGCATGGCCACGGCGGTGGCGATCATCATGGCGGCGAAGGCCAGCATGAGGATGACGCCGGGGATCTGCCCGCCGAGCAGGCCACCGAGGAAGGCACCCGCCATGGAGGCGACACCGAAGATGAGTCCGGTGCGCCACTGCACGTTGCCCATGCGGGCGTGGGTGAGGGTGGACAGCACGGAGGTGGCTCCGACGACGAAGAGTGACGCGGCGATGGCCTCCTTGGGGTCCATGCCTGCCACGTAGGTGAGCAGCGGGACGGTGAGGATCGATCCGCCACCGCCGAGCAGACCCAGGGAGAGTCCGATGGCGATGGCGAGGATCAGAACCGCAATGAGGGTTCCGGACACGGCTTACTTCTTGTTCTGGTGATCGAGGTAACCCAGGTAGGAGCCCTCGAGCTCCTGGACGTCGTAGCCCTTGCGGCGGAGCGCGGAGGCAGCGACCGAGTTACGGACACCGGACTGGCAGTAGGAGATGATCGTGGACTCGCCCGGGGCGGGCAGCTCGTCGAGGTTCCACAGGACGCGGCCGCCGGAGAGCTGGTAGGAGCCCGGGATGTGGCCGTCGGCGTGCTCGGTCTTGTTGCGCAGGTCGAGCAGCATGTCCGGGGCGGCGTCGAAGAGCTTGTCCTGGGAGAGGACCTCCGGGGTGACCATGGGCAGGCCGTCGAAGCCGGTGATGAAGCCGGTGATCTCGTCGATGCCGACGCGGATGAAGTGGTCGCGGTACTCGGCGGCCTCCTCGGCATCGGCGGCCAGGACGATGAGGTCCGCGGTGTCGGTCTCCGGGTCGTAGACCCAGGAACCGTAGGTGGCGGCCTTGGCCAGGCCCGGGACGTTGACGGCGTCCTTGACGGTGCCCTCGTGGACCTCGCTGTGGTGGCGGGTGTCGACGACGATCGCGTCACCCGACTCGATGCGGTCCGCCAGCTCGGCGGCCTCGACCTCGGGCAGCTCCGGCAGCGGGTAACCGAGGACGGCCGGGCCGGACTTGTTCTGACGCTTCATGCGGCCGAAGTAGGCGTGGGCGTCGGGCTGGCCGTCGAGCAGCTCGTCGACGAAGCCCTGCTCGTCGTCGTTCTTCAGGTAGGGAGCCCACCAGGCGTAGTTGCGCTCGTAACCGACCGTGGTCGACGGCAGTGCGCCGAGGGCCTTGCCGCAGGCGGAGCCGGCGCCGTGGGCGGGGTAGACCTGGACATGGTCGTCGAGCTGGAGGAAGACCTCCTTGAGGCTGCGGAAGATGTCCTTCGCGCCACCGAAACGCGTATCGACGCCGCCGGCGGCCTCGTCGAGCAGGTCCGGGCGGCCGAGGTCGCCGGAGAAGATGAAGTCACCGGAGAGCATGTAGCCCGGGGTGTCGGCGAAAGCGCCGTCGGTGATGAGGAAGGAGAGGTGCTCCGGGGTGTGGCCCGGGGTGTGGCGCGCCTCGATGGTGATGTTGCCGATCTGGATCGTGTCCTTGTCGTACATCAGCTCGCCCTCGAAGCCGTACTGCCAGTCTTCGCCGCCCTCGCCCGAGAGGTAGATCTTGGCGCCGGTGGCGGCGGCCAGCTCGCGGGTGCCGGAGAGGTAATCAGCGTGGATGTGGGTCTCGGTGACCGCGACGATCTCCATGCCGTGGTGCTCGGCGAGGTCGAGGTACTCGGTGATGTCACGGCGGGCGTCGACGACGACGGCGGTGTTCTGGGCCTGGCAGCCGATGAAGTAGCTGGCCTGCGCGAGGTCCTCGTCATAGAAACGTTCGAGAAGCATGGTGGTCACTCCTGGGGTTGAATAAATGTCCGTTTGGATGTGACACTACCATGCCATATACCCCAGGGGGTATCAAGTGTGACGAAGAAAAAGCCAGCTAAAGGTGATTTTATTCTTGGTCAGTGAGCTCGTCGTAGATGCCCAGACCGGACTGCGAGTCCTCGCCCATGCGGTCCGCGGTGAGGTAGCTGTCGTGCCCGGAGTCCGCGATGTTCGCGGTGAGCAGCGCCAGCACCGAGTCGACGGCCATCCGGTGCAGACCGTCCGTGTTGTCCTCACTGCACGTGTCGACGTCGATGAGGTTCACCATGAGATCCCGGTTGTTCACCCGCGCGAACGCCAGGGAGGAGATGAGGAAGAAGATGTCCTCGGCGCTGATGCCCGGCCGGAAGGCGCCCGAATCCTGGCCCTGCATGAGCAGCTTGTCCAGCTGGAGCAGGACCTGCGTGCCCGGGTTGAGGGTGGCCACGCCGGTGAGATTGAGCACACGGTGCAGGCACTCATGCTGTAGAAGGCGCAGTGATTCCGGATGGCGGAGCATCGTGATGTACACCGCGTCGACCACCCGGGTCACCCCCTCCACCGGAACGAGGGTGTCGCTGTGGAGCTCCTCCGCCGGGGGCTGGATCCGCAGGGCGGCCTCGGTGAGGCAGCGCAGGTAGAGGCCCTTCTTGTCGCCGAAATGGTAGTGGATCATCCGCTTTGACATGCCCGACATCTTCGAGATGGTCTCCAGGCGGGTCTCCTGGAACCCCTGCTCCCCGAACTGACCGATGGCGATGTCGACGACGGAGTCCAGGGAGGTGTTGTCGTCGAGGGGCGTCAGATCGTCGTCGTGCATGGCTGGGTGCCCTCCGGGAGTGTGGGTCGGGGTGGGGATGGGGGAGGCGCGGGGTGTGCGTCGACCACCATCGTGCCCGATTGGTGGTCTGACCGTGGGGCTGCCGACCAACAAAAGTTGCACACCACCCGATTCCGGGGCCGCTTTCCTGCGGAAACAGCCGCTTCCTCCGGGCGGTTACGCCCATCCGGGGGTGCCTGCCGCGAACGGCCCGAGACGCTAGACTCGGCGGCGTTGGTGCCCTCCCACGAAAGGAACCCCGTATGTCCCAGAACCCCGTGAAGATCGCCGTCACCGGTGCCGCCGGAAACATCGCCTACTCCCTGCTGTGGCGCATCGCCGCCGGCGACGTCTACGGCCACGACACCCCGATCGAGCTGACCCTCCTGGAGATCCCGGACGCCCTGCGTGGCGCCGAGGGTGTCGCCATGGAGCTCAACGACTCCGCGTTCCCGCTGCTGCGCAACATCACCATCACCGATAAGGCCGAGACCGCCTTCGACGGCGCCAACGCCGCCTTCCTCGTCGGCGCCAAGCCGCGCGGGGCGGGCGAGGAGCGCGGTGACCTGCTCAAGAACAACGGCGGCATCTTCGCCCCGCAGGGCAAGGCCATCAACGACCATGCCGCCGATGACGTGCGCGTACTCGTGGTGGGCAACCCGGCCAACACCAACGCGCTCATCGCCCAGCGCAACGCCCCGGATGTCCCGGCCGAGCGCTTCACCGCCCTCATGCGCCTGGACCACTCCCGCGCCCTGTCCCAGCTGGCCGAGAAGCTCGGCGTGCTGACCACGGACTTCGAGGATGTCGTCGTGTGGGGCAACCACTCCGCCACTCAGTTCCCGGACATCACGTACGCCACGGTCAAGGGCGAGCCGGTCATCGACAAGATCGACCATGACTGGTACGTCAACGAGTTCATCCCGCGCGTGGCCAAGCGCGGCGCCGAGATCATCGAGGTCCGCGGGAAGTCCTCCGCCGCCTCCGCCGCCTCCGCAGCGATCGACCACATGCGTGACTGGGTCCAGGGCACCGAGCAGTGGGCCTCCGCCGCTCTGCCGTCCGACGGTTCCTACGGCATCGACGAGGGCCTCGTGGCCGGTCTGCCGACCGTCTCCCGCAACGGACAGTGGGAGATCGTCCAGGGTCTGGAGCTCAACGATTTCCAGCGCGAGATGATCGCCAGGAACGTCGCCGAGCTCAAGGCCGAGCGCGACGCGGTGGCCAACCTGCTCAAGTAGCATCTGCGCTCATTCCCGGTAGTGTTCTGGGGCATGCGCTTCGGGATTGATTTCGGCACCACCCGCACTGTGATTGCGGCCGTTGACCGCGGGAACTACCCCGTGGTCAACGTCGTCGACACCGACGGAGACCCACGGGAGTACATTCCCTCGGTCGTCGCCCTGGACGGCGACCGCCTGGTCGGCGGGTGGGAGGCCCTGGCGGTGGACAACCCGACCGTCACCCGCTCCTTCAAGCGGCTGCTCAGCTCGGGCAGCGTCACCGCCGACACCCCCGTGCCGATGGGCAGCCGGGAACGCCTCCTCGGGGATGTGCTCGCGACCTTCGCGGACGGCGTCGTCAGGCATCTGCGGGCCCACGCCGGCGGGGAGCCGATCGAGATCGTCCTCGGCGTGCCCGCCAACGCGCGTTCCGCGCAGCGTCTGCTCACCCTCGACGCTTTCCGACGTGCCGGGGCCGACGTCCTCGGTATGGTCAACGAGCCCTCGGCCGCCGCCTTCGAGTACACGCACCGGCACGCCCGCACGCTGACGGCCCGCCGGTCGAGCGTCATCGTCTACGACCTCGGTGGCGGCACCTTCGACGTCACGCTCATGCGTATCGACGGCACCGAGCACGTCGTCGAGACCTCCCTCGGCATCTCCCGCCTCGGCGGCGACGACTTCGACGAGGCCCTCGCCGACCTGGCCCTGACCACCGCCGGCCGCGCCGACGACGTCTTCGGCCGCCGCGCCCGCCAGAAGCTTCTCGACGAGGCCCGCACCGCCAAGGAGCAGCTCAAGCCGCAGTCGCGCCGCATCATCATGGAGCTCGGCGACGACGACGTCATCGTCCCCGTGCCCGAGTACTACGCCACCGTCACCGGCCTCGTCGGGCAGACCCTCGAGGCCATGGCCCCGCTCATCGGCGCCGACGAGTCCCTGGCCGACACCGACATCGCCGGCGTCTACCTTGTCGGCGGTGCCAGCGCCCTGCCGCTCGTGCCCCGCATGCTGCGCGAGCGCTTCGGCCGCCGCGTCCACCGCTCGCCGCTGCCCACCGCCTCCACCGCCGTCGGCCTGGCGATTGCCGCCGACCCGGACTCCGACTACCTCCTGCGCGACCGTCTCTCCCGCGGCATCGGCGTCTTCCGCGAGCGCGACGCCGGCGCGGCCGTGAGCTTCGACACCCTCGTCGGCCCGGAGGCCCAGGCCGACGCCGGGGAGGCCATCACGGTCACCCGCCGCTACCGCGCCGCCCACAACGTCGGCTGGTTCCGCTACGTCGAGTACTCCGCCCTGGAGGCCGATTCCGCGCAGCCCGGCGACCTCACCCTGCTGGCCGAGGTGGTCGTCCCCTTCGACCCGGCGCTGCGCTCGCTCACCGACGCCGAGCTGCTCGCCACCCCGGTCGAGCGACAGGAGAACGGTCCCGAGGTCATCGAGACCGTGCGCATCGACCCCAACGGCATCGCGTCGATCAGCATCCAGTGCCCGGAGGACGGCTTCGAGGTCACCGCGACGGTGTCCGTGGGGGAGTGAGCGGAGCCACCCCCTCGTCGAGCCACAGCGCCACCGTGCGGCCGTCGGCGAGGTGGATCTCCACATTGGTTCCCTCCGGCCCGCCCAGGATGAGTCCCTCGCGCCGGGCCGCAAAGCCCCGCACCTCCCGGACCGCCACGATGTCCGTGGCCGGCACCCGGAGGACCTCCGTGCGCCCCTCCCGCAGGACGAGGTCCTCGCCGAGATAGTGCGGGTGAACGACCCGCCCGGCGAGGTATCCCCACAGCAGCGGGATCGAGTACAGGGAGCCGAGGAGGAGCAGCAGGCGCAGCCAGGGCCACGGCACGAGCAGTTCGATGACGATGATCTCGATGACGATCGCCACCGTGAACATCGCCGGGAGGTGCCACCACCTGGTCCGCGCGGGCAAGGGCACCGCGCCCTCCGGCACCACGACCCGGCCCGTGAGCAACTGTCCCAGGTCGGCGATGGCGCGGATCTCGTGGAGGAGGATCCGCACCGGCAGCGGCCGGATCCCCCGGCGCAGGGAACTCCACACGTAGGTTCCGCCCAGGGCTGCCTCCACCGCGAGGAAGAGGGCCACCGCGCCGACCCCGGAGACCCGCCCCGTCCACCAGAGCCAGGCGTCGGCAAGCGCGACGGCCACCACCGCCACCGGCAGCAGCCGCCTCACAGCGCACCCGCCAGTTCGGCCAGGGCCCGGGACTGGGCACCGCGGGTCGTGATGTCGCGGGTGGTCAGCGGAGCATCGCCCGGGGTGAGGGTGGGGAGGATGCCGTCGGTGATCCCGCGGAGCGTCCGCAGCTCGGCGATGATGTCGTCGGCGTCCGCCGGGGCCGTGTCGCCGAGCTCCTCCCACAGGTCCCGGAAGCGCCGGGTCTCCGCGCGCCGGGCCGGATCGGCCAGGTTGCGGCGCAGCACCTCCCACGTCTCCGGGGAGGCCACCCCCGTGAGCCCCATGAGGTCGAGGGCGTCGATCTCCATCCGGGCGGGGGCACCGTCTCCGAGCAGTTCCCGGATCCCGGAGCGGATGTCGGCGGGCAGCCCCAACTCGCCGGCCTGCAGCGCCATCAGGCGGGAGCGCTGCGCGCGGAGGACGGCGAGCTGGGAGTCGATGCGGTGGAGGGCGGCGTCGATAAGCGAGGACGAGTCGGAACGGATGTCGGCGAGGGTGATGCCGGCGTCGACGAGCGCACGGACGCGCAGCAGCGCGGCCAGGTCCGCGAGACCGTAATCGCGGTAACCGCCGGCGGTGCGAGCAGGCTCCGGCAGCGCCCCGGAGGCGTGGTAATGACGCACCGCGCGGACCGAACAACCGGCGGCGCGGGCGACCTCGGAGATTCTCATGGCACCAGCATGAACCATGACGTCACGTGAGGGTCAAGGCCCGAGCGGCGGGCGCTATGATTGTGCGAGTGACCGACCAGACCAAGGGGAATGAGAACTGATGGGTAAGAACCGAGCAGACGCACTGCCGAAGTCCTGGGATCCGCAGTCGGTGGAGGCCGGGCTGTACCAGGGCTGGGTCGACGCCGGACATTTCACGGCCGACCCGGGAAGCGACAAGCCGGCGTACTCCATCGTCCTCCCGCCGCCGAACGTCACCGGCCAGCTCCACATGGGCCACGCGCTCGACCACACCCTCATGGACGCGCTCGCGCGCCGCAAGCGCATGCAGGGCTACGAGGTGCTGTGGCTGCCGGGCATGGACCACGTATCGCGACCCAGACCAAGGTCGAGACGATGCTCAAGGAGACCGAGGGCAAGGACCGCTACGACTACGGCCGTGAGGAGTTCATCTCCAAGGTGTGGGAGTGGAAGGAGCAGTACGGCGGCGCCATCGCCGACCAGATGCGCGCCATCGGTGACTCCGTCGACTGGTCCCGCGAGCGCTTCACCCTCGACGAGGGCCTGTCCCGCGCCGTGCAGACCATCTTCAAGGAGCTCTACGACCGCGGGCTCATCTACCGTGCGAACCGCCTGGTCAACTGGTCCCCGGTGCTCGAGACCGCCGTCTCCGACATCGAGGTCGTGTACAAGGACGTCGAGGGCGAGCTGGTGTCCTTCCGCTACGGCTCGATGGATGACTCCGAGCCGCACATCGTCGTCGCCACCACCCGCATGGAGACGATGCTCGGCGACGTCGCCATCGCCGTCCACCCGGACGACGCCCGCTACGCCGACCTCGTCGGCCGGACCCTGCCGCACCCCTTCCGCGACGACCTCTCCCTCATCGTCGTCGCCGACGACTACGTCGACCCCGAGTTCGGCTCCGGCGCCGTGAAGATCACCCCGGCGCACGACCCCAACGACTACGCCCTCGGCCTGCGCCACGACCTCGACATGCCCACGATCATGGACGAGACCGGCCGCATCTGCGACACCGGCACCCGCTTCGACGGCATGACCCGCGAGGAGGCCCGCGTCGCCGTCCGCGAGGCGCTGGCCGAGCAGGGCCGCATCGTCGCCGAGAAGCGCCCCTACCTGCACTCCGTCGGCCACTCCGAGCGCTCCGGCGAGGCCATCGAGCCGCGCCTGTCGCTGCAGTGGTTCGTCAAGGTCGGAAAGCTGGCCGCGATGGCCGGCGACGCCATCCGCGAAGGCGACACCACCGTCCACCCCACGTCCATGGAGCCCCGCTACTTCGAGTGGGTCGACAACATGCACGACTGGACCATCTCCCGCCAGCTGTGGTGGGGCCACCGCATCCCGATCTGGTACGGACCGGACGGGGAGATCGTCTGCGTCGGCCCCGACGAGCAGGCCCCCGAGGGCTACACCCAGGACCCCGACGTCCTGGACACCTGGTTCTCCTCCGCCCTGTGGCCCTTCTCCACCATGGGCTGGCCGGAGAAGACCCCGGAGCTGGCCAAGTTCTACCCGACGTCCGTGCTGGTCACCGCCTACGACATCCTGTTCTTCTGGGTGGCCCGCATGATGATGTTCGGCACCTTCGCCGCGCAGATCACCCCGGAGGTGCTCGGCACCGGCCGGGACGGACGCCCGGAGATCCCCTTCACCGACCTCTTCCTCCACGGCCTCGTCCGCGACGAGCACGGCCGCAAGATGTCCAAGTCCCTCGGCAACGGCATTGACCCCATGGACTGGGTCCGCGAGTACGGCGCCGACGCCCTGCGTTTCACCCTGGCCCGCGGCGCCAACCCGGGCGTCGATCTGCCCGTCGGCGAGGACGCCGCCCAGTCGTCGCGCAACTTCGCCACCAAGCTGTTCAACGCGACCAAGTTCGCGCTGCTCAACGGTGCCGAGGTCGGCCCGCTCCCGGCCCGCGAAGAACTCACCGACGCCGACCGCTGGATCCTCGACCGCCTCGAGGAGGTCCGCGCCAGCGTCGACACCTTCCTCGACGACTATCAGTTCGCCAAGGCCAACGAGGAGCTCTACCACTTCGCGTGGGACGAGGTCTGCGACTGGTACCTCGAGATCGCCAAGACCCAGATCCCGCGCGAGGGCTCCACGCCGCAGGGCGAGAACACCCAGATCGTCCTCGGCCGCGTCCTCGACGTGGTCCTGCGTCTGCTGCACCCGGCGATGCCGTTCGTCACCGAGGTCCTGTGGAAGGCACTGACCGAGCAGGACACCATCGTCACCGCCCCGTGGCCCACCGCCGACGACACCAACGGCGGCGCCCCCACCGACGAGACCGCCGTCCGCCGCATCGCCGACGCGGAGAAGCTCATCACCGAGATCCGCCGCTTCCGCTCCGACCAGGGCGTCAAGCCCTCCCAGCCGGTCCCGGCCTCGATCGACTTCGCCGCCGCCGACCTGGCCGAGCAGGAGGACCTCGTCCGCGCCCTGGCCCGTGTCACCGCCCCGGAGGAGGGTTTCGCGGAGTCCGCCTCCATCGAGCTGCGCCTGTCCCGGGCCACCATCGCCGTCGCCCTGGACACCTCCGGCACCGTCGACGTCGAGGCCGAGCGCAAGCGACTCGAGAAGGATCTCGCCGCCGCGCACAAGGAGCTCGAGGGCACCGCCAAGAAGCTCGGCAACGAGGCGTTCCTGGCGAAGGCCCCGGAGGCCGTCGTGGACAAGATCCGCACCCGCCAGCAGGTCGCCCAGGAGGAGGTCGAGCGCATCACCGCCCGTCTGGAGGCCCTCAAGTGAGCCGCGAGGAGGACATCCTCAACAACGCCGCCGACGACGAGGACCTCGAGGATCTGGCCGACCTCAACGACGCCGTCGAGGTGACCGACCAGGGGCTGAAGCTCAACATCGAGCTCGGCGACGTCGTCAAGCCGGAACCGGTGGAGATCACCGCCGAGGACCTAGCTGAGCTGGCCGCCGTCGAGGCGGAGCTGGACACCCGCTGGCCCGAGACCAAGATCGACCCGTCGCTCGAGCGGATCGAGCTGCTCATGGACCTGCTCGGTTCGCCGCAGCACTCCTTCCCGGCGATCCACGTCTCCGGCACCAACGGCAAGACCTCCACGGTGCGCATGATCGAGTCGCTGCTGCGCGCCTTCCACCGCCGCACCGGCCGCACCACCAGCCCGCACCTGCAGCTGGTCACCGAGCGCATCGGCATCGACGGCCTGCCCATCCACCCGCGCGACTACGTGCGTACCTGGCGGGAGATCCAGCCCTACGTCGAGCTTGTCGACGACAAGGCCGGCCGCATGTCCAAGTTCGAGGTCCTCACCGCCATGGCGTACGCCGCGTTCGCCGACGCCCCCGTCGACGTCGCCGTCGTCGAGGTCGGCATGGGCGGCACCTGGGACGCCACCAACGTCATCCAGTCGGACGTCGCCGTCGTCATGCCCGTAGGCATGGACCACACCGACTACCTCGGCGACACCATCGAGGAGATCGCCGCCGAAAAGGCCGGCATCATCAAGTCCCGCTGGGACACCGGGGACCTGCTCACCCCGCCGGACAACGTCGCCATCGTCGCCGAGCAGGACCCGGCCGCGATGCAGGTCATCCTGCAGCGCGCCGTCGAGGTCGACGCCGCCGTCGCCCGTGCGGGTGCCGAGTTCGGCGTCGTCTCCGCCACCGTCGCCGTCGGCGGCCAGCAGCTCACCCTGCGCGGCCTCGGCGGCGAGTACGAGGACATCTTCCTGCCCCTGTCCGGCGAGCACCAGGCCCGCAACGCCGCCGTCGCGCTGGCCGCGGTGGAGGCGTTCTTCGGGGCGGGCGCCGGCCGGCCGCTGGACGTGGCGTCGGTACGCAACGGCTTCGCCCAGGTACAGTCCCCGGGCCGACTCGAGCGCGTCCGCACCTCGCCGACCACGTTCGTCGACGCCGCCCACAACCCCCACGGCGCCACCGCCCTGGGCGCGGCACTGGACCGTGACTTCGACTTCCAGCGCCTCATCGGCGTCGTCGGCGTGCTCGACGACAAGGACGCCCGCGGAATCCTCGTGGCGCTGGAGCCGTACCTCTCCGAGGTCGTCATCACCCGGAATTCCTCCCCCCGGGCGTTGGATGCGTACGATCTTGCCGAGTACGCCCGTGACATCTTCGGTGAGGAACGCGTCCACGTGGACGAGAACCTCGCCGGTGCCTACGAGCTGGCGGTCGAACTGGCCGAGGACGCAGACATCCAGTCGGGTGCCGGGGTCGTCGTCACCGGTTCGGTGGTCACCGCGGGCGAGGCCCGTACCCTCTTCGGAAAGGACCCCGCATGAGCCAGGCAGAACAGCCCGAGGTCAGCCCCCTCGGCCCCGGCCACGCCCCGGAAAAGGACCCGATGAAGGGCATCCGCGGCGTCATGGCCGGCACGCTCTTCCTCGAGGCGATCACGATCCTGCTCATCCTCACCGTGATCCTCAAGGTCAACGACGGCGTCTACTGGACGACCTTCAACTGGGGATTCATCACCGCCGTCGGCGTCGCCCACATCCTCATGTCGTTCCTGCAGCGCTTCTCCTGGGCGCTGCCGGTCAACCTGGTGCTGCAGGCCGTGCTGCTCATCGGCGGGTTCTTCGTGCACTACTCCGCGGTGATGGTGGCGATCATCTTCATCATCGTCTGGTGGTACCTGCTGCACCTGCGTTCCACGCTCATCGAGCGCATGAAGCGCGGCTGGCTGACCACCCAGCACCTGTAGGCGCGGCAAGACGTACCGCGAGGCCCCTCCGTGAGCATCCCCGGAGGGGCCTCGCGGCGTTCTTTTCCGCCGACGGGGGGAACCTTCCGGCCGTCGGCGCAGTCTAAGAGGGCATGACTCTCCCTCTCGGCCGTTGCATCTTCACCACTCAAGAGCTTTACGACGCCGGCATCGGCAGGCACCACATCTCAACCCTCGTTCGGCGCGGCGCACTCCATCGCGTCATACCCGGGCTCTACACCACCTCCCGCCCCTACGGGAAGTTTCTCCTGCAGGCGCTCCAGCATCAACGCCCCGACATCGTGTTCACCGGCCGCACCGCGGCGCAGCTGCACAACGGCCATCGGGTCACCACACCGGTCACGGTGCTCGTGGCGCGCGACAAAACCTTCCGCTCCGGCCCGCTGGTCACGGTGATCAGGGCACAGCACCGGCCTTTCACGCTTATCGACGGCCTCCGGGTCGCCACCCCACTGCGGGCGGCTCTCGACATCCCCGCCGAGGAGGACGGTTCCGCAGTCGCACTGCTCGACCGCCATTACACGGGCCGACACGCCCGGGCGCAGGTGGAGAAGGACCTCACCGCTTTCGGAAGAACGCCGGCGATACTGCGGAGGCGGATCAACGGGGCGTCGATAGGCGCCGACTCAGAGACGGAACGGACCCTCTTTCGTGCGCTGCGGAAACGGGGATACGCCTTCGAGTGCAACAAGCTGATCGGCAACTACTTCCGGGACGGGGTGTATGAGCCGAAGAAGGTGATGGTGGAGATCCACGGCCACCAGTACCACAACCACATCAACGTGCAGGTCAAGGACTACTGGAAGGCCAACGACGCGGTGGCCCGCGGGTACCGGCACATGAGTTTCTCGGACATCTGCATTGACCTGCACCTGGCGCGGGTCGTCGACCTCATCGTCGCGGTGATCGAGGGGGAGGAGCGGGAGGTGGAACCCATGGGGGAGTGGCACGCGGCCTGGGTGCAGCCGAGTGCCGTCGGAATGCGGTAAGTCGTACCGCGAAGGTCCCTCGGCCCCCTGGCGGAGTGGCCTTGGAAGTACGATGTTCCGCCTACCGCGACAGCAGCGGATGCCCCGACGCGATGGACACGCGGTTGAAGGCGTTGATCATGATGATCGACCATTCCAGTGCGGCGACCTGCTCC
>DGYFR06203__coassemble_1853_pt1 | contig 20269 bp, 21 predicted proteins | sample DGYFR06203__metabat2_low_PE_009 | metagenome-assembled genome bin DGYFR06203 | reverse complement strand
TCGTGGGCGGCCGCCAGGCCAGCCTGGCCGGCGCCGATGATGATGGCGCGGTAATGCATGGGCCCAGCATAGCCGAAAATGGTGATATATCAACAACTGGCCCCGGCCTGAATATTTGTTGAGAATAGGCAAATGTGATGTCAGGCACATCGCGGGCCTGATAGTGTGTCCCGTGACACATCAATTCGCCCTTCCGAAAGGATCCGCCATGTCTGCACCCACCTCCTTCCGCGCCGCCGTCGTCGAGGAATTCGGCCCCGAGGTCAACGTCCGCGACGTTGACCTGCCGAAGCCGGACCGCCACCAGGCGCTGGTGAAGCTCCACGCCTCCGGCGTCTGCCACACCGACCTCCACGCCGCCGAGGGCGACTGGCCCGTGAAGCCGGAGCCGCCGTTCGTGCCGGGCCACGAGGGCGTCGGCGAGATCGTCGAGCTCGGCCCGGGCGACCACGACCTCAAGGTCGGTGACATGGTCGGCAACGTGTGGCTGTGGTCCGCCTGCGGCACCTGTGAGCACTGCCGCACCGGCTGGGAGACCCTGTGCAACGACGCCGAGTACGGCGGCTACACCGTCAACGGCTCCTTCGGCGAGTACATGCTCGTCGACACCCGCTACTGCGCCCGCATCCCCGAGGGCTCCGACCCGGTCGAGGTCGCCCCGGTCCTCTGCGCCGGCGTCACCGTCTACAAGGGCCTTAAGGTCGCGGAGACCAGGCCCGGCCAGTTCATGGTCATCTCCGGCGTCGGCGGCCTCGGCCACATCGCCGTCCAGTACGCCGTCGCCATGGGCATGCGCGTCATCGCCGTCGACATCGCCGACGACAAGCTCGAGCTGGCCAAGCGCCACGGCGCGGAGTTCACCGTGAACGCCAAGCACTCCGACCCGGCGGAGGCCGTCCAGGAGTTCACCGGCGGCGGCGCGCACGGCGTCCTCGTCACCGCGGTCCACGAGGCGGCGTTCGGCCAGGCCATCGGCATGGCCCGCAAGGGCGGCACCATCGTGTTCAACGGCCTGCCGCCGGGGGACTTCCCGGCCCCCATCTTCGAGATCGTGTTCAAGGCGCTGACGATCCGTGGTTCGCTCGTCGGCACCCGCCAGGATCTCGAGGAGGCGCTCGACTTCTACGCCCGTGGCATGATCAAGCCGACCGTGCACGAGTGCTCCCTCGACGACGTCAACTCCGTCTTCGAGGACATGCGCCACGGCAAGATCGAGGGACGCATGTCCATCAAGTACTGAGTGCTGTATGGTCCTACCACCTGACATAAGCTGAGCGGTATGGACTACACCCCTTACAGCCTGCTTATCGACGTCGGCTGGATCTCACTTCTCATGATCATCGGCAACCTGCTGCGCAGGAAGGTGCCGTTGTTCCAGAAGCTGCTCCTGCCGGCGTCGATCACCGCCGGCCTCCTGGGCCTGCTCTTCGGCCCGCAGGTGCTGGGCGTCATCAACTTCTCCGACCAGATCGGCACCTACACCGGCATCCTCATCGCCTTCGTCTTCGCGTCGATGGCGTACGGCATGGACCTCACCCCCTCCGTGCGCACCGGTGCCCGCCAGATGTGGTCGTACTCCACCGGCATGTTCCTGGGCCAGTGGGGCCTGTTCATCCTCCTCGGTGTCCTCCTGTTCAAGCCTTTCTTCGGCACCGAGGACTGGTTCGGCATGATGCTGCCCGTCGGCTTCGTCGGCGGCTTCGGCACCGCCGCCGCCGTCGGCCACTCCCTCGAGGAGGCCGGTGCCGTCGCCGCCAGCTCCCTGGGATTCACGTCCGCCACCGTGGGCACCCTGGCCGCCATCGTCGGTGGCCTCATCTTCGCCAACTGGGGCATCCGCACCGGCCGCGCCTCCACCATGCCCGGCGAACTGCCGTGGGACCTGCGCTCCGGCTACATCGACAACGTCAAGGAGCGCCCGTCGATCGGTAAGGCGACGACGAACCCCTCCTCCATCGAACCGCTGGCCCTGCACCTCGGCTTCGTCATGCTCACCGTGCTCGTCGCCTACCTGGTCAACGGCTTCATCACCGGCATCTTCCCGAACGTGTCCATCCCGCTGTTCGCCATGTCGTTCGTCATCGGCCTGCTGGGACGCGCCCTCCTCTCCGGCCTCGGCCGCAAGGACTTCCTGGACAAGAACACCGTCAACTCCATGTCCGGCGCCGCGACCGACTACCTCATCGCCTTCGGCGTCGCGTCGATCGTGCCCGCCGCCATCGCCGACTACTGGGTGCCGCTGCTCGTCCTCTTCGTCCTCGGCGTCGTGTACTGCACGTTCATCTTCTTCGTGCTCTCGCCGGAGTTCTTCGGCGAGAAGTGGCTCGAGCGCGGCATCTTCTCCTGGGGCTGGGCCACCGCGGCCGTCGCCACCGGTATCGCCCTGCTCAAGATCGTCGACCCGAAGCTCAAGTCCGGCACGCTCAACGAGTACGGCGTGGCCTACGTCGGATTCGCCCCCTTCGAGATCGGCATGACCATCCTCGCGCCCATCGCGGTGCTCGCCGGCCTCACCGCGGGCCTGGGCTGGGCGTCCCTCATCGTCGGCGTGGCGGTCATCCTCGTGCCGATCTTCACGAAGAAGACGCCGGGCGCCGAGAAACGCGCCGCCGCGAAGGTCGGAGGGTGATCGCCGGTACGTAAGGCCCTGCCGAGGGCCCTGAAAAACGCCTTACGTACCGGCTATCCACCTTCGTCCCGGCCGAACGTCGCCGGGTCGACCGGTCGCCGCCGGCGGGGCAGGCCGGCGACCACCAGGAGGTAGGAGTCGGTGACCAGGTCGTGCAGGTACTGCGCGCCCTCCGCGAACACCCCGTCGCCCACCGAGATCCAGTGCCTCTTGTTCATGTGCCACCCCGGCTGAATCCAGTCGTGGGTGGCACGCAGCATCTCCGCCTCGTGGGGGTCGGCCTTGAGGGTGACCACCCCGCGGGTGAGCATGGCGAACATCTTCCCGCGTACCTTCCACACCTCGATGTCGGCGTTGTGGCCGTCGAAGGGGAAGGTCTTCTCCGTGCCGGGCAGGTCGTGGCAGCGGGCGCGGGCGGCGTCGAAAAGCGGGGTACTCATGAAACCCTTCCGTAAACCTGAGCGCGCAGGACTCAAAGTTTTTTCCCTTGAGTGGAACAGACTCAACTCTTGAGACGTTACTACTAGTAGATAACAGACGAAAGAGAAAGGAAACGTGCCATGAGCTCGTTCAACCCCACCACCAAGACCCAGGAGGCCCTGCAGACCGCACTGCAGTCGGCCTCCGCGAACGGTAACCCGGACATCCGCCCGGCGCACCTGCTCGCCGCGATCCTCGACCAGCCGGAGGGCATCGCCGCCCCGGTCCTCAAGGCCACCGGCGTGGATCCGGAGACCGTGGCGCGGGAGGCCCGCGAGCTGGTCGACGGTTACCCCAAGGCCGCCGGGGCCAACCTGGCGAACCCGAACTTCAACCGGGAGGCGCTCAACGCGCTGACCGCCGCCCAGGAGCTGGCGGGCGAGCTCGGCGACGAGTACGTCTCCACCGAGGTCCTCATGGCCGCCATCGCGCGCGGCGACTCGGATGCGGCGCAGCTGCTCAAGGGCCGCGGTGCCACCTATGACGCCATCAAGGGCGCCTTCCCGTCCGTGCGCGGCGCCTCCAAGGTGACCAACCAGGACCCGGAGGGCCAGTTCCAGGCCCTGGAGAAGTACTCCACCGACCTCACCGCCCGCGCGCGGGAGGGCAAGATCGACCCGGTCATCGGCCGCGACTCGGAGATCCGCCGCGTCGTCCAGGTGCTGTCCCGTCGTACCAAGAACAACCCGGTCCTCATCGGTGAGCCGGGCGTCGGTAAGACCGCCATCGTCGAGGGACTGGCGCGCCGCATGGTCGCCGGGGACGTCCCGGAGTCGCTCAAGGGCAAGACGCTCATCTCCCTGGATCTCGGTTCGATGGTCGCCGGCGCGAAGTACCGCGGCGAGTTCGAGGAGCGCCTCAAGGCCGTCCTCGACGAGATCAAGAACTCGAACGGCCAGATCGTCACCTTCATCGACGAGCTGCACACCATCGTCGGCGCCGGTGCCACCGGTGAGTCCGCCATGGACGCCGGCAACATGATCAAGCCGATGCTCGCCCGCGGTGAGCTGCGCCTGGTCGGTGCCACCACGCTCGACGAGTACCGCAAGTACATCGAGAAGGACGCCGCGCTGGAGCGTCGTTTCCAGCAGGTCTTCGTCGGTGAGCCCTCGGTGGAGGACGCCGTCGGTATCCTGCGTGGTCTCAAGGAGCGCTACGAGGTCCACCACGGTGTCCGCATCCAGGACTCCGCGCTGGTCGCCGCCGCGTCCCTGTCCGACCGGTACATCACCAACCGTTTCCTGCCGGACAAGGCCATCGACCTCGTCGACGAGGCCGCCTCCCGCCTGCGCATGGAGATCGACTCCTCCCCGCAGGAGATCGACGAGCTCGAGCGCATCGTGCGCCGCCTCGAGATCGAGGAGGTCGCCCTGCAGAAGGAGACCGACGCCGCCTCCCGTGACCGTCTGACCAAGCTCCAGTCCGAGCTGGCCGACGAGCGCGAGAAGCTCGGCGAGCTCAAGGCCCGCTGGACCAACGAGAAGTCGTCCATCGACAAGGTCCGCGGGGCGAAGGAGGAGCTGGAGAAGCTGCGCCAGGAGTCCGAGATCGCGGAGCGCGACGGTGACTACGGCAAGGTCGCCGAGCTGCGCTACGGCCGCATCCCGGAGCTGGAGAAGGAGGTCGCCGAGGCCGAGGCCGAGGTCGCCCAGGGCTCCAACAACGCCATGCTCTCGGAGGAGGTCACCCCGGACACCATCGCCGAGGTCGTCTCCGCGTGGACCGGTATCCCGGCGGGCAAGATGCTCGCCGGCGAGACCGAGAAGCTGCTCGCCATGGAGAAGGTGCTGGGTAACCGTGTCGTCGGCCAGCTCGAGGCCGTGCAGGCCGTCTCGGACGCGACCCGTCGTGCCCGCGCCGGTGTCGCCGACCCGAACCGCCCGACCGGTTCCTTCCTGTTCCTCGGCCCCACCGGTGTGGGTAAGACGGAGCTGGCGAAGTCGCTGGCCGAGTTCCTCTTCGACGACGAGCGCGCCATGGTCCGCATCGACATGTCCGAGTACGGCGAGAAGCACTCCGTCGCCCGTCTCGTCGGTGCCCCTCCGGGCTACGTCGGCTACGACGCCGGTGGTCAGCTCACCGAGGCCGTCCGCCGTCGCCCCTACACGGTCGTGCTTTTCGACGAGGTGGAGAAGGCCCACCCGGACGTCTTCGACGTGCTGCTGCAGGTCCTCGACGAGGGTCGTCTCACCGACGGCCAGGGCCGCACGGTCGACTTCCGCAACACCATCCTCATCCTCACCTCGAACCTGGGTGCCGGTGGTACCCGCGAGCAGATGATGGAGGCCGTCAAGCGGACGTTCAAGCCGGAGTTCATCAACCGCCTCGACGACGTGGTCATCTTCGACCCGCTGTCGCAGGAGCAGCTCACCCACATCGTCGACATCCAGATCGGCCAGCTGGCCGCCCGCCTGTCGGGCCGCCGCCTGAGCCTGGATGTCTCCGATGCGGCGCGGTCCTGGCTCGGCGAGCGCGGCTACGACCCGGCCTACGGTGCCCGCCCGCTGCGTCGCCTCATCCAGCAGGCCATCGGTGACCGCCTGGCCAAGGAGCTGCTGGCCGGTGACATCCGCGACGGCGACACCGTGCACGTCGACGTCGCCGACGGCGGCGAGTCGCTGGACGTGACCCGCGGCTAGTTTCCCGCGCGGTTCGGCCACTTATGGGGTGTTTGAACACCCCGGAAGTGGCCGAACCGCGGCACCGCCGCTTATCGACGCCGCCCGTTCCCCACCCCGGGGGAGCGGGCGGCGTCGCTATGCTCGGGCCCATGGCAGATCCCATCAAGGACCGTGAACTCTACGAGGCACTCCGCGAGGACGGCGCGAGCCAGGAGAAGGCCGCACGCATCGCCAACGCCGCCGCGAACTCTTCCCGCGAGGAGGTCGGGCGCCGGGGAGGCGACGCCGACGCCTACGAGGAGTGGACCGTCGATGAGCTGCGGGAACGCGCCCGCGAGCTGGACATCGAGGGGCGCTCGAGCATGAAGAAGGCCGAGCTCATCGAGGCCCTACGGAAGCACTGAGGGCATTCCGGCGATGTAGGCCACCTGCGCGAGGTGTTCGATGGCGTCGATGAGGATCGATGTCATACGCACGTGCCGGGTGATCGGCTCCCCGTCGTAGGTGTCGATGATCTCGCCCCAGTCGCTCACCCCGCTGATGTACTGGTGGGCGGCGCCGAGGGTTGCGCCGATGTACTCGATGAGCACCGTGAAGTCCTCGACCTGTACGGATGCGGCCTCTGAGTTGCTGTGCCCGTAGCCGAGGGTGTCACCGATCTCGCCGAGGCCGACGCGCTCCCGGAACTCCTCCCACACCTCCGCGTCGCCGCTGAGGTGCGCGAGCTGCATGTCGATCTCCCGGCCGGTGTGCCACAGCAGCCACGCGGGGGAATTGGGGTGCCCGCCGGGGTGGGAGTTGAGTTCGGCTGGGCTGAGTTCCCGGAGGCGGGGCAGGGTGAGCGCGGTGCGGGCGAGCAGGTCGAGGAGGAGGGTGGTCACGGTATCTCGGTCCATGCCGCCAGGCTACTCGGGTCCGTACCATGGTCCCATGAACGGCAACGCATCCCACACGGTCGCGCTCATCCTCGCCGGTGGCCGCGGCAGCAGGCTCTCCCCGCTGACCGACGCGCGCCCCAAGCCGGCCGTCCCCCTGGCCGGTTCCTACCGGCTCATCGACGTCGCGCTCTCCAACCTCACGCACTCCCAGATCCGCGATGTGTGGGTCGCCGAGCAGTACCGCCCGAACCTGCTCAACCGGCACCTCGCCGGCGGCCGCCCCTGGGACCTCGACGGCACCCGCCACGGCCTGCGCCTGCTCCCGCCGGGGGAGGGGGACGCGGAGGACGGCTTCTCGGAGGGCAACGGGCACGCCCTGTTCCAGCAGCTGGAGGCCGTCGAGGAGTACGGGGCGCAAACCCTCATCGTGCTCAGCGCCGACCATCTCTACCAGCTGGACCTGCGGCCGGTGCTCGACCAGCACGCGGAACTGGGCAGTGACCTGACGATCATCACCACCGAGATCCTCGAGGACGCCTCCCGCTACGGCGTCGTGACCGCGAAGAACAAGGAGGTCACCGGCTACGACTACAAGCCGGACTCCCCGGCGGGCCAGGTGGTGGCCACCGAGGTCTTCGTCTTCGACGTCGCCGCCCTGCGCCGCGCCTGCCGCGACCTCCTTCCGGCCGGTTCCGACGGCTCCGAACTCGGCGACTACGGCGAGACCATCGTCCCCCACATGGTCGAGCACGCCACGGTCCACGAGTACCGCCTCGACGGCTACTGGCGTGACCTGGGCACCATCGACGCCTACTTCCGCGCCCACATGGAACTCATCGAGGGCACCGGCATCGACCTGCACCGCCCGGACTGGCCGCTGCTGACCAACCTCTCCCAGTCGGCCCCCGCCCGCATCGCGCCGGACGCCGAGATCAACAACTCCCTGGTCTGCCCGGGTGCGGACGTCGTCGGCACGGTCGAGCACAGCCTCATCGGCCCCGGGGTGCGGGTGGAGAAGGGGGCGACCGTCCGCCGCTGCGTCCTCATCGGGGACGTCACGGTCCCGGCCGGCGCGCACCTGGAATCCGTCATCGCCGACCACGGGGCGGAGATCCCCACCGGCCGGACCGGGCAGACGAAACCGGGGCCGGGCAACATCACGGTGCTCGTCGAGAAGCGGACGGACGAGGGGGACGCGCTGACGCCGTGATCGGCCGGGGGCGTGCACCAGCGGCACGTCCGGTGAACCCCGAGATATATGAGCACCTTCGTGAGCGCCGACTCTCTGCGGGACGACATCTATCACGGTAACCATCAGGCCGTCCTCGCCTCCTAACGGGCCCCGGGCGAGGGCGGCGGGTACAAGCGGTACGAATCCGAGCACATGTCCACCGCGCTGTTCTGCGATCCGGCCTACGCGCCGGCCGGGATCCCCAGCTCGGACGACTGCCGCAACCCCCTCCCGGAGGCCCACTATCTGCAGGACTGGTTCAGCCGGTGGGGGCTGGAGGAGGGCAGCCGCGTCGTCGTCTACGACGAGGGGCGCGGCCTCATGGCGGCCCGTGCGTGGTGGATCCTGCGGTGGGCGGGCCTCGATGACGTGCAGATTCTCAACGGTGGCCTCAAACGCTGGGACGAACTCGGCTACCCCATCGTCGGCGGGCCGGGGAACTTCGCCACGTCCGACGGCGGGGCGGTGAAGATCGGCGGCCTGCCCGTCGCGGAGATCGACGACGTCCGCGACCACATCGCCGGGGGAGGGGTCCTCGTGGACACCCGTGACTCCCGTCGCTTCGAGGGCCGCCGCGAGATCCTCGACCTCAAGGCCGGCCACATCCCGGGGGCCATCAACATTCCGGTCCGCGAGCTGCTCAACGACGACTGGACGATCCGCACGCGGGAGGAGATCCGGGAGCGTTTCGCCCGCGACGGCATCACCTCGTGCGAGAACGTCGTCCTCTACTCCGGTTCCGGCAACCACTCCGCCCTGGCGATCGCCGCGATGGAGTACGCGGGCCTGGGCTGCGCGACGCATTATGTCGGTGGCTGGTCGCAGTGGTCGGCCGATCCGACGAACCCGGTGCAGCGGGGCTTCTGATCGCACTATTGTCGAAGGTGATGTCCACCATTGCCTTCGTCCTCGCAGCAGCCGCCGCCGGTGCGGCCGGCGCGCTGTGGCGTCTTGACGCCCGTCGCCAGGCCCCCGCCGCGCCGGAACCGGTCCCCGAGACCACCGGGCATCCGGAGACCACCGGGCATCCGGAGACCCCGGAGGAGCACGAGCGCACCCGCCCGAGCCTCCACCTGCCGGGTGCCCTGCGCCGCGAGCGCCGCGCCTGGGCCGAGGAGAAGGGCTACGACTTCGCGCGTACCGACGACTGGCTCAACGACGAATGGTCCCGCGGCGCGGCGGCCTCCGGGGCGGTCGCGCGCGACATCGTCAGTGGTCAGGCGTACGGGCACGAGATGGTGCTCATGGATCTCGGCGGAATCAACGTCATGGCGATGCGCCGCGGTTCCAGCTCGGATGTCGTCCTCGACGCCCGCCGCAGCGGCCTCACCCAGGAGTCCTCGGAGGATCTCCTCGAGGCGTTCACCCTGGGGGATTTCACGGTGCTGGCCACCGACATCGGCGTCGCCGAGAGGCTTCTCGACGAACGCGTCACCACCGCCTTCGAGGTCTTCCCCGAGGTGGTCACCGCCGTGTGGATGGAGGCCGACTGGGTCCTCGCCCAGACCGCGAAGGGCTCGCACAGCGCCGACTGGGAGGAGATGCTCGCCCCGCTCGCCATGCTGGCCGACGCCGCCTGCGCCCTGCCCCCGAAGGCGACCGCCGCCCAGACCCTGCTTCTCGACGATCTGGATCCCACCCGCCACATGCCCGGCCCGCCCCAGCCCGGTTTCGGGGTGCTGGCCATCGCCCGGGAGGGCGTCGACGGGGGCGAACGGCCCCTCGTGCAGCGCCCGGAGGAACCGCTCGACCTGCCCTCCCGCCGCCAGGCGGTGGCGCGTGGTGTGGTGGAACCACGCAACATCGGGGCGGACGAGGTGGAACCGATCGCGGACGGCGTCGATAAGCGGGACGGTGAGGCGCGGGGACCGCGCATGCCGCGCGACCTCAGCGGGGGATCCTCCCTCTTCGACGACTAGAGTCACAGGGAGAACCCCGCACGAGAAGGAGACCCCCATGAGCCGCACCGACGTCGACGCCACGAAGCTCGCCGAGCTGGCGGGACTGGTCAAGGAACTGGCCGTCGTCCACGGAAAGGTGACGCTGTCCTCGGGCAAGGAGGCCGACTACTACGTCGACCTGCGCCGGGCGACGCTGCACAACGAGGCGTCGAAGCTTATCGGCACCCTCCTGCGCCAGCTGACCAGCGACTGGGACTTCGTCTCCGTCGGCGGCCTCACCCTGGGCGCGGACCCGGTCGCCACCGCCGTCATGCACGCCGAGGGCCGCCCGATCGACGCGTTCGTCGTGCGCAAGGAGGCCAAGAAGCACGGCATGCAGCGCCGCGTCGAGGGCCCCGACGTAGTGGGGAAGAAGGTGCTCGTCGTCGAGGACACGACCACCACCGGCAACTCCCCGCTCACCGCCGTCGCCGCGCTGCGTGAGCTCGGCGCCGACGTCATCGGCGTGGCCACCGTCGTCGACCGGGCGACCGGCGCCGACGAGGTCATCCGCGCCGAGGGCCTCGAATACCGTTACCTCCTGGGCCTGGACGACCTTGGACTCTAGTCCCGGGCCCACCGAATGGGGTGAGGGCCGGCACGGCGTCGGCCCCTGGGAGGGGGAGTGGCCCGAGGGTGACCACTGGGACCCGCAGCTCCTCGCGGAGGGCGACCGACGCAACGTCGTCGACGCCTACCGCTACTGGACGCGCGAGGCGATCGTGCGGGACATTGACACCCGTCGGCACCCCCTGCACGTGGCGATCGAGAACTTCGAGAACGACGCCAACATCGGCACCGTCGTGCGCACCGCCAACGCCTTCGCGGTGGACACCGTGCACATCGTCGGCCGGCGGCGCTGGAACCGGCGCGGGGCCATGGTCACCGACCGTTACCAGCACCTCATGCACCACCCGGACGTGCATTCGCTGCTGGTGTGGGCGATCCGGAACGACCTCACCGTGGTGGCGATCGACAACACACCGGGTTCCGTCCCGCTCGAGACCGCGCACCTGCCGCGCGAGTGCCTCCTGCTGTTCGGGCAGGAGGGGCCGGGCATCACCCCGGAGGCTGCGGAGGGGGCGCTCATGACCTGCTCCATCGCGCAGTTCGGGTCGACCCGGTCGATCAACGCGGGCGTCGCGGCGGGCATCGCCATGCACGCCTGGATCCGGCAGCATGGAGATCTCGGTCACGCCTGGTGACGTGCGCGTGACGTAACTGCAAACCAATCGTTATGATGGTGTGACACTTTCGGGCACAGCGAGGAGCAACGGAAAGAACGTGCAGGAGACCTGGGCGCACCGCGCCGACCTGGCGGAATCCGCCATCAACGAGCGCCACGGTTCGCGCGTGTGGGGCATCCCGCGCACCAACCTGGCCGTGGTCAGCTGGCCGCCGACCACCAAGGAGCGCCTCTTCCACCACTGGCACTACTGGTGGCAGGCCCACTACCTCGACTGCCTCGTCGACGCCGCCACGAGGCGGCCGACGCGTGCCCGCCGCCGGGTCATCGCCAACACCATCAACGGCATCCGCCTGCGCAACCTCGGTCCCCTGACCAACAACCGCTACTACGACGACAAGGCGTGGCTGGCGCTGGCCCTGCGCCGCGCCGGGACCCTCCACCAGGTGCCCATGCCCACCGTCCTGCCGCGCCTCGAGCACAACATCGTCGACGGCATCGACGGACTCACCGGCGTCCTCCCGTGGCGTACCGGCGAGACCTTCTACAACGTCCCCTCCAACGGCCCCGCCGCCATCATGATGGCCCGCACCGGCCGGATCGAGGAGGCCCGCGGCATCGTCGACTGGATCCACGAGCACCTCATCAACGACGACGGCCTGGTCATGGACGGCATCCGCATGCGCATGCACGGCCCGGAGCTCGTCCCCAACATCCACCCGTACTGCCAGGGCGTGGCCCTCGGCGCCAACCTCGAGATCGCCCTCGCCCTGCGGGAGAAGGCCGGCTTCTCCCACGGCGACACCATCTCCGGGCTCGCGGACGCCGAGGCCATCGACGAGGCCATGCCGTACATCACCCGCATCCGCGCCCTCGTCCAGGCGGTGGCCGTCCACATGGCCACCCCGGCCGGGGTCATCGACTGGCAGACCGGCGACGGTGACGGCGGTCTGTTCAAGGGGATCCTCATGCGCTACCTCGCCGACGTCGCGGTGCGCCTGCCCTCGGACAACGCCGCGAACCGGGCCGCGAAGAAGGTCGCCGCCCGCCTCGTGCTGTCCTCCGCCGAGTCGGTGTGGAACCGCCGCCTCGAGGTCGACGGTCTGCCGGTGTTCGCCACCGACTGGACGGCCGACGCCCGCCTCCCGCACAACTTCGGCCTCGCTCCGTCGACCCTGCCGGAGGCCCTCGGCGTGTTGCGTATCGACGAGCGGGACCTCTCCGTCCAGCTCTCCGGATGGATGCTCCTCGAGGCCGCTGCCCGCGTCGTCGCGGATTCGGACACCCGCAAGCCCTGATTCCGCCCGAATCGGGGGGAGGGGAGCCTGTGATTTCCTCTGGCGGGGCGAGCACTCAGGCGCAAACGCAGGCATACTGGTATGCGGACCCCGATTCGGACCCCTAGCGATCGAACTACCTGGAGGATCACCCTATGCCTATCGCGACTCCTGAGATCTATAACGAGATGCTCGACAAGGCCAAGGAGGGCGGCTACGCCTTCCCGGCCATCAACTGCACCTCCTCGGAGACCATCAACGCTGCCCTGAAGGGCTTCGCCGAGGCCGAGTCCGACGGCATCATCCAGTTCTCCACCGGCGGCGCCGAGTTCGGCTCCGGTCTGGCCGTGAAGAACAAGGTCGCCGGCGCCGTCGCCCTGGCCTCCTTCGCCCACGAGGCCGCCAAGCACTACGGCGTCAACGTCGCACTGCACACCGACCACTGCCAGAAGGAGGTGCTCGACGAGTACGTGCGCCCCCTGCTCGCCATCTCCCAGGAGCGCGTCGACGCCGGTGAGCTGCCGCTGTTCCAGTCCCACATGTGGGACGGTTCCGCTGTGCCGATCGACGAGAACCTCGAGATCGCCCAGGAGCTGCTGGAGAAGTCCCGCAAGGCGAACATCATCCTCGAGATCGAGATCGGTGTCGTCGGCGGCGAGGAGGACGGCGTCGAGGCCAAGGCCGGCGCCAACCTCTACACCACCGAGGAGGACTTCGAGAAGACCATCGACGCCATCGGAACCGGTGAGAACGGACGCTACCTGCTGGCCGCCACCTTCGGCAACGTCCACGGCGTGTACAAGCCGGGCAACGTCAAGCTGCGCCCGGAGGTTCTCCTCGAGGGCCAGCAGGTTGCCCGCAGGAAGCTGGGCCTGTCCGACGACGCCCTGCCGTTCGACTTCGTCTTCCACGGTGGCTCCGGCTCCGAGAAGGAGAAGATCGAGGAGGCGCTGCGTTACGGCGTCATCAAGATGAACGTGGACACCGACACCCAGTACGCGTTCACCCGCCCCGTCGCCGCGCACATGTTCACCAACTACGACGGTGTGCTGAAGGTGGACGGCGAGGTCGGCAACAAGAAGGTCTACGACCCGCGTTCCTACCTCAAGAAGGCCGAGCAGGGCATGGCCGAGCGCGTCATCGAGGCCTGCCAGGACCTGCATTCCGTGGGTAAGACCGTCAAGTAGTCTTCCTCCACTGGTCAAGCCCCGCCCTGTGCGGGGCTTTTCCCTTTTCATTAGTGTGATACTCCATGGCGAAGTTGAGAGTCGGCACCCTGGAGCGTCTCCGTCGCGTCGAGGGGTCCCTGGAGTCCCGGGCCCTGCGTGTGCGGAAGCGTCTGTTCGCGATCCTGCAGGTCGCCATCGCCGCCGGCCTCGCCTTCTGGGCGGCGCAGACCCTCGTCGGCCACCCGTTGCCCTTCTTCGCGCCGATCACCGTGGTCATCATTCTCGGTCTCGCCGGCGGCGAACGGATCCGGAAGGCCCTGGAGCTCTCGCTCGGCGTCATCGTCGGCGTCGGCCTCGGTGACCTGCTCGTCCACTACACCCCGGACGGGCCGTGGATGATTCCCCTCGTGGTCGGCGTCTCCCTGCTGGTGGCGTCGTTCCTGTCGAAGTCGCCGCTGGTGAGCAACCAGGTGGCCATCGGCTCGATCCTCATCGCGACGATCCTGCCGCCGGGCACCGAGGGCGGCGGCCCCGACCGTATGCTCGACGCGTTCGTCGGCGCGGCGATCGGCCTGGCGACGATCGCGCTGCTCCCCTCGTCGCCGCTCAATTCCGGTCGGCAGGAGGTGTCCAAGTTGCTGGGTATCGCGTCGTCCGTGCTTGACGACGTCGCCGTGGCCCTTGACACCCGCGACGCCGAGGCCCTCGACAAGGCCATGGAGGCCGTCCACAACACCCAGCCCGACATCAACAACATGATCTCCGCCGCCGCCCACGGCCGCGAGATCTCGGCGCTGTCCCCGCTGCTGTGGGGCTCCCGCCGGCGCGTACGATCCCTCGAGCGGATCCTCCCCTCGGTGGAGTACACGATGCGCAACGCCCGCGTGCTGGCCCGCCGCGCCCTCGTGCTCTGCCAGGACGGGGACCGCGTCTCGACGCGCCTGGTCAACATCGTCGACGAACTCGCCGACATCGCCGCCGAGCTCTCCGACGTCTTCGACGCTCGCACCCCCTCCAACGAGGCGCAGGACATCCCCGACATCGTCCGTCGCCTGCAGATCATCGGTGCCCGCTCCGGCATGGACGCGATCAGCGCCGACGCCGTCCTCTCGGAGTACGTCATCCTCGCCCAAGCCCGGTCCATCACCGCCGATCTGCTCGAGGTGAGCGGCTGGTCGCGGGAGTCCGCGCTCGCCGCCCTGGCACCGACCTCCTCGACCCCGGCGTACCAGCCCGAGATCTGGCCGGGGGTCCGCGACGAGGAGTCGTAACCCGGTCCGGATGAAGCAGAACGTACCGCGAAGCCCCTCCACCGGCATGGTGGAGGGGCTTCACGGGACGAAGTGCCGCTCGGTCCCAGTAGTCGGTCCTAGTAGTTGGAGCGCGGGATGTGCTGATCGCCGTCATCCAGCGGACGACCGTCCGCGTCACGGTTACCCAGGTCGCGCGGGTCGTGCTGCTCGCGCATGGAACGGCCGGTGGTGCCGCTCAGATCCTCCTGGTCGCCGCGTGCGGAGAGGTCGTCACCGCGCTCGACGTGGACCTCCTCGCGCTCGACCGGGACCTCGACGGTCTCGGTGGAGCGGACGCGGTACTTGCGCAGGCGGGTCTCACCCGGGCGGAGCTCACGGCCACGGTCACGGTCGCGGTGGGCGTCATCGGCGTAGTCGCGCTCGGCGGTCTCGTAGTCGCGGAGCTGCTCGCGCGGCTCGTCGCTCATGCCGTGGGCGCTGGTGCCGCGGGCGGCGCGGTCCTCGGGGGTGCGGTCGAGGCCGAGCTCGTGGTCGGACTCGGCACGCAGGCGGTCGGCGGAGGCGTCGCCGTCGCGGCGGTGGTCGCCGAAGCCGTGGACGTCGGTGCCGTCGGTGCCGTCGGTGCCCTGCGGGGCGGCGGCAGCGCCGGTGACACCCGGGGCGACGACCTGGTCACCCGGCATGCCCTGGGCCGGGGTCGGCTCCACGGCGTCGCGCTGCAGGTCACGGTCGCGGTCGTAATCGCGGCGGTCGTAATCGCGGTCGTAGCCGTCGTCGAAGCGGTGCGGCTCGTACTCGGTCTCGTTGGGGGTGCCGTCCAGGCCGAAGTGACGGTAGATCGTCGCGTGGTCCTCGTCGGAGAGGTGATCGTCGTCGCGGATGTTCGGGGCATCCTGGATGCGGTCCTTGGTGAAGGCGAGCTGGAGGTTCTCACCGTCGAGGCGGTGGCCGCGGAGCGGGACGATGCTGGAGCTCATGCCGAAGAGGCCGTGGCCCACCTCGACGAAGTCCGGCTGGCCGGTGGAGTCGTTGATGTAGACCTCCTTGACGGAGCCGAGCTTCTCGCCGTCGACGTCGTAAGCGGTGGCGCGGGTGATGTCTCCGATGTTGCGGTTAACCATTGTCTTGGATTCCTTTCATGTCTGCTTCAGCGGAACACTCACCACGGTAGGGACGTCCGGGGGTGGTCTGCAGCGGCCCGGGGATGCCGTCGCAGCGTCGGCAACATCGCCCTTGACGGGCGTCGACAGGGCCGTTACAGCGTATCGACGCCGCGCATGCGCCACTTTGCATGCAAAATCCGACATGGGCGGGGGCCTGGTTCCTGTGGGGGAACTGGGTATCCGGTGACGGTCGGGTTAAGAAACTGCTTATGTGAGTTGTGTCACAGTGCCGCCAGGGGGAGCGCGAGCTCCATCATCCGGGTGAAAGCGGTCTCCCGCTCGGACGCCGAGGTGGCCGCGCCCGTGACGATGTTGTCGGACACCGTGAACACGCCGAGGGCGTCGACACCCGCATCCGCGGCGACCGCGTAGAGGCCCGCGGACTCCATCTCCACGCCGAGCACACCCATCCGCGCCCACCGGGAGATCGCCGTGTCGTCGGCGTTGTAGAAGATGTCGGAGGACAGGATGTTGCCCACGTGGACCTCAGTGCCCCGGCGCGCGGCCTCCTCCGTGATCGCCCGGAGCAGCCGCCACGACGCGATCGGTGCGAACGTGCCCGGCAGGTTGTACTGCGAGAGGAAGCGCGAATCGGTGCACGCGCCCTGGGCGACGATGATCTCGTAGAGGTCCAGCTCCGGTTGCATCGCACCACAGCTGCCGACGCGGATGAGACGCTGCGCCCCGTAGATGTGGATGAGTTCGTGCGCGTACAGGGAGATCGACGGAATGCCCATGCCGGAGCCCATGACCGAGACCTCGTGCCCCCGCCATGTGCCCGTGAACCCGAGCATGTTGCGCACCGCGTTGAACTGGACGACGTCGTCGAGGTACGTGTCCGCGATGAACTTCGCGCGCAGCGGGTCACCCGGCAGGAGGACCGTCCGAGCGATGGGCGCGCCCTGCGGGTTGATGTGCGGGGTGTCCGGCATCTCAGGCATGGCGCTCTCCCGTCAGCATGCTCAGCAGCAGAATGTTGCGCTCCGGGGCGTTGTCCGGGCAGTCGACCCGGTGCATGACGTGCTCCCGCAGGTGCACCACCACGCCCGGGGCCAGCCGCACCGTCTCGTCCCCGCACGTGAAGTCGAGCTCCCCCTCCAGACACTGCACCGTGATGGGGTGCGCCGCCTTGTGGTCGGGGAGATCCTGCCCCGGCGTGAAGGTGAACACGATGAGATTGGCACCGTCACCCTGCAGCAGACGCTGCACCGCCGGGCGCGGCCGGGAGGGGGAGGGGGCGGGCGCGGCGTCGATGAGCGGGAGGACCGTCATGGCCTCGCCGACGTGGGCCGCCGACCCGAACGTGTCCGGCGAATTCACGGGAACGAAGTGGTCAGTCATGGTGCCGAGCCTAGACGACTAGCATGTAACCCGTGAATGAGAATGAGGTCCAGATCGGACGAGTGATCAAGCCCCATGGCGTGCGCGGCGAGGTCGTCGTCGACGCCACGACGGATGACCCGGACGGGCGTTTCGCCGTCGGTACCGTGCTCGAGGGACGCCAGACCGGCAAGACCCTCGACCTGACCGTCAAGGCCGTCCGCCCGCACCAGGGTCGCCTGCTGGTCACCTTCGAGGAGATCCCCGGTCGCACCGAGGCCGAGTCGCTGCGCGGGCTGAAGTTCTTCGCCGAGCCCGTCATCGACGACGAGGACGACGCCTACTACGACCACGAGCTGATCGGCCTGCGCGTGCTCACCGTCGGTGCCGTCAGCGAGGAGGAGGCCCACGCCCGCGCCTACGAGGGTGCGCAGCCAGAGCCCGCGGACATCGGCGAGGTCACCGGCGTCGTCCGCGGCGCCGCCCACCGCATCCTCGAGGTCGCGCTCGACGACGGCGGCGAGGCCATGGTGCCCTTCGTCCACGCCATCGTCCCCATCGTCGATCTGGACAACGAGGCCATCGTCATCACCCCGCCGGAAGGACTGCTGGACCTGTGAGGCTCGACGTCGTCACCATCTTCCCCGAGTACCTCGACCCCCTGCGCCACGCCCTCCTCGGCAAGGCCATCGAGCAGGGGATACTCTCCGTCGGCGTGCACGACCTGCGCCAATGGGCCACCGACGTGCACAAGTCCGTCGACGACACCCCCTACGGCGGCGGGCCCGGCATGGTCATGAAGCCCGAGGTGTGGGGCCCCGCGCTCGACGCCGTCGCCGCCGGGGAGGCCGGAGTTGAGCTCGAGAGTTCCCTGCCGCACCTGGAGAAGCCCGTCGAGGACGTCGCGTCGTCGTACGAGGCGGGGGAGCGCGACGACCGCCCTCTCCTCATCGTCCCGACCCCCGCCGGCAAGCCCTTCACTCAGGCCGACGCCCGCGCCTGGTCCCACGAGGAGCACATCGTCTTCGCCTGCGGCCGCTACGAGGGCATCGACCAGCGCGTCATCGACGACGCCGCGCAGCGCTACCGCGTCCGCGAGGTCTCCATCGGCGACTACGTCCTCATCGGCGGGGAGGTGGCGGTGCTCGTCATCGCCGAGGCCGTCGTCCGGCTCATCCCCGGCGTGCTGGGCAACCGCCGCAGCCACGAGGAGGACAGCTTCTCCGACGGGCTCCTCGAGGGCCCCTCGTACACGAAGCCGCGGTCGTGGCGCGGGCTCGAGGTGCCGGAGGTGCTGTTCTCCGGCAACCACGCGAAGGTCGACCGGTGGCGCCGCGACCAGGCGCTGCTGCGCACGCAGGCCGTCCGGCCCGAGCTTCTCGACGACGCGGAGCTCTCCGACGCCGACCGGAAGGTGCTGGGGGAGGGGTAGCGTGGTGCCATGAGTCGAGACATCTCCACGGACCTCAACATCCTCGCCCGGCCCGCCGAGTGGGAGCAGCTCTCCACGACGCTGCCCGCCCTCCTCGGGAAGTCCGGCTACGACGTCGACTCCGTGCACGGGGAGATCGTCGACCTCACCTGCGAGCCCGACAACATGCTAGTCGCCCAGTTCGCCCGGGAGCAGGGCCGCATGCCCACCACGGAGGTGCTCTACCGGGTGATCATCAACGGCCGCAGCGGTCTGGATCTCAGGGAGGCCACCGCCGCGGTCGTCGCGGCGTTCCCGGACGGCACCTACTGGTACGGCACCTCGCGCGAGGGTGTCACCGAACCCGGCATCGGCGCCTCCTGCGCCTGGCAGGACCGTTCCTGACCCATGGCCATGTTCGACCGCGCGGCGCAGGCCTTCGACAACCATGCCGCCGACAGCGCCTACAACGCCCACTACGACCGTCCCGCCATGCTCGACCTGCTCGGTGACGTCTCCGACCTGGACATTCTCGACGCCGGGTGCGGCTCCGGCCTCTACGCCGCCGAACTGCTCGCCCGGGGCGCGCGGGTGGTCGGCGTCGACGAGAGCGCCGAACTCATCCGCCTCGCCCGCCGCCGCGCCCCTCAAGCCAGCTTCCACGTCCAGCCCCTCGAGAAGCCGCTCGACTGGGCGGCGGACCGCAGCGTCGACCGGGTGCTCATGGCGCTCGTCCTGCACCACCTGCACTATCCCGTCGACGTCCTGCGCGAACTGCACCGCGTCCTGCGTGACGACGGCCGCCTCGTCCTCTCCACCGGCCACCCCACCGACGACTGGCGCCGCCGCGGCGGCAGCTACTTCACCACCGAACGCATCGAGGAGACGTGGTCGATGGGCCTGCAGGTCGCATACCGACGCGCCCCGCTGTCCACCCTCGTCGACGAGTTCGGGCGGGCCGGCTTCGTCGTCGATAAGCTCGTTGAACCGCGACCCACGGAGACGATGCAGCACCGGTACCCGGAGGCGTACGAGAAACTCTCCCGGGTGCCCGCCTTCATCGCCTTCTCCCTCATGAAACACCCCGGGAGTATCCAGTGAAACGCCTCATCAGCGCCGACACCTCCGAGATACTCGGCTTCACCCCCGCCGAGCTCAAGCAGTCGATCCGGGCCAGCGAGGGGCGGGTGGTGCTCTCCGAGAACATCACCGTACTAATACCGCAGGTCACCGACATCACCAACGCCGAGATCGCCCGGGCCTTCGGGGCCGACCTCATCCTGCTCAACTTCCTCGACGTCGACCACCCCTACATCCACGGCCTCGACGAGACCGGGGATCCGGTGCGCCGCCTCCGCGAGCTCGTCGGCCGCCCCGTGGGCATCAACCTGGAGCCCGTCGATACGGCAGCCGCCATGCATGAGGAACGGCAGGACGTCGGGCCGGGGCGGCGGAGAGCGTCGTCGACAGGCAGGCCGTGGAGGACCACCTCGCCGCGGGTGCCGACATCATCCTCGTCCCCGCCGTCGGCACCGTCCCCGGCTTCACCCTGGACGAACTCGTCGACATCGTCCGCACCGTCCACGCCCGCGGCGGCCTCGTGATGACCACCATCGGCACCAGCCAGGAGACCTCGGATCCCGCCACCATCCGCCGCATCGCCCACGACAACAAGATCGCCGGTGCCGACATCCAGCACATCGGCGACGCT
>DGYFR06203__coassemble_1840_pt1 | contig 20934 bp, 20 predicted proteins | sample DGYFR06203__metabat2_low_PE_009 | metagenome-assembled genome bin DGYFR06203 | reverse complement strand
GATTCCACACATGGGGGAAATCGTAGACGACACCGCCTGTCCCATAACAGGTATCACCGCTTATCGACGCCCCCTTTTCCTCCCCGTCCGCGCCCTCAACACCCGGTTTTCCGCGGTGTGACGTTCATAACGCCCCCGTTGACGTTATCCTGGGGACGTGTCTGCGAATCTGAAGAAGCATCTGGCCCAGTTGTCCAAGCGTGGCCCGCACCGCGTGCTCGTCGGCGACCTCGACTACGCCGGCCTGCCCGGCAAGGTCTACGCCCCCGCGGAAGGCAACGGAGTTCCCGCCGTCGCCTTCGGCCATGACTGGATCAAGTCCATCAAGGCCTACCACGCGACGCTGCGCCACCTCGCCAGCTGGGGCATCGTCGTCACCGCCCCCGACACCGAGACCGGCCTCGCCCCCGACCACCGCGGCTTCTCCGCCGACCTCGAGTCCTCTCTCCAGATCGCCGCCGGCGTCAAGCTCGGCCAGGGCAAGGTCACCGTCGCCCCCGGCAAGCTCGGCGTCATCGGCCACGGCATGGGCGGCGGCGCCGCCATCCTCTGCGCCGCCAACAACCCGCGCGTCAAGGCCGTCGCCGCCATCTACCCCGCCGCCACCGCCCCGCCCGCCGTCGAGGCGGCCCGCGCCGTCACCGTTCCCGGACTCATCATCGGCGGCGGCCACCCCGGACTCATCGGCGACCTCCTCGACCCCGGCAACCCCGCCAAGGTCGCGTTCAACTGGGGCGGCGACGTCATTTACCGCGAGGTGAAGAACGGCAACCAGGCCACCTTCACCGAGGACACCTTCGTCAAGCTGGCCCTCGGCCAGGGCATCCCGCGCTACTCCGCCCAGGAGACCGCCCGCGGCCTGCTCACCGGTTTCCTCCTCCACCAGCTCGCCGGAGAGCGCAAGTACTCCGACTTCTCCGAGCAGATGGCCGAAGGCCCCGGCGTCACCTCCTTCTCCGACGCCGACCTCGCCGACAAGGCCGGCATCGACCTGGGATCCAGCACCAAGCTGTAGCCCCGGAGGTCACCCCTTCCGCAGCAGACCCTGCACCCGCCCGCGCGCAGACCCCGGGCGGGGCGGGGTCTGCCGCTGTTCCGGCACCGGACGGGCCGGGGACGGCCGCCGAGCGGGCTGCTGCACCGACGTCTCCACCCGCCCCTGCGCCTCCGCCAACGCCTTCTCGAACTCCCGCATCCGCTGCGTCGTCCGCTGGCGGAACTGTCGCGCGAACTCCTCGAACTCCATCACCAGGTACCTGCCTTTCGTGCGCCCGCCGGCGACGCCGGCGGGGTGGGTGCTGACTCAACGGGTGGGGCCGGGGCTGGGGCCGGTGGCGGTGGCGGCGCTGCAGCCGGGGTGGCCTCGATCTTCTTCGGGGGCGGCGGTGGTTCCGGCACCTCCGCCAGGTCCGGTGTCGGCGGGGCCGGTGGCTCCGGGACGGGCTCGGGTGCCGGTTCTGGTGCGGGCTCGGGCACCGGGACAGGCTCGGACACCGTGCAGTCCGCGAGAGCCTCGAGGACAAGCGCCACCCCGATGAGCGCGACACCCACGCCGACCAACCCGAGTGCGCCACAGAACTCGGTGCCCGGTGCAGCGACGTCACATTCCTCCACCGGCTCCGGGTGTGCTTCCGGTTCCGGCTCCGGTGTCACCGTCTGTGGGGTCGTCGGCACCTCCCCGACCTCCACCGGTTTCTTCGGCGGCGCGGGAGGCTCCTGCGCAGGCGGCTCCCCGACCTCCATCGGTTTCTTCGCCGGCGCTGCTGGCTCCGGTGCTTCCTGGGCCGCCTGCGGCGCGGTGGGCAACTCCCCCACCTGCTTCTTCGGCGGCGGGGCGGGCTCGGCGACGCCCGGAACGCCCGGGCTCACCGGCTGCTCACACACGGCCTGCCCGCGGGCGAGGAACGCGTCGAGGCACCCGGCCACGGCGGCGTCGCGGTCCCGGCACGTGTCCACGATGCAGGCTCCCGCGGAATCGATGAGCTCCGCCCCGGCGTCGACGCATTCGGCGAACATGCCCGGGTGTTCCCGGGGATCGACGCGTGCGAGGAACGCGCACAGCTGCGCGATGACCGCCTCGAGGGCGATGAGCACCTCCCCGCAGGCGGCGTCGGAGGTCTCGGTGACCTCGTCGAGGGCGTCGGCGGCGTCGGACGCGGCGTCGATAAGCTCCTCGGAACTGTCACGGTTGAGGAACCAGTCCTGGGCGCGTTCGGCCAGCCGGCCGAGGATCTCGCCGAAGGCGGCCTGGGCGACGAACTCGAGGACCTCGCCGAGGATCCCACCACGCAGGCCCCGCGCGTGGGAGCCGGTGACGGCGGCGTGCGTGTGACTGAGCAGCAGGGACGGGTCCAGTCCGTCGACGGTGCCCGCCGCCTGTGCGATGGTCTCCGGGCTCACCCCGGCCCCGCCGTAGCGGCCCGCCGACGCCCCGACGAGCATCCGCTCGACGCCCCGGAATGCGGTGGCGATGTCGCTCACGACAGCTCACCCCCGAACTGCTTGTCGACGTCCCCGAACACCCGCACCTGCGCCTGCGCGGCGTCGGTGGTGTCACGGAGGGCGTCGATGCGTGCGGCACCGGCCTCGTGGACCTGCTGCAGCATGGCGGCGATCGCGGCCCCGCGGTCGGTGAACGCCCGGCCGGCGGCCGTGGGTGGCAGGGCCGGGCGGGTACTGGCGTGGCGTTGTCGCTGTTCCTCGGTGTCGGCGCGCATCCGTGCCAACGCGGTCAGTGTCTGTGTGTGGTCGATGATGATCCCGGACAAGAAAAATCCCCCTTGCGTCGTCCGTGGTGAGTGGTCCCACCATCATTGGACTGCGCAAGAGGGCAAAAGGTTCCCGGGGGTGACTAAACGGCCGCCACCACCGCGGCCAGACGGCCCGCCACACGGCGTGCCTGCTCGGTCTCCGCGGCCTCGACCATGACGCGGAACAGCTCCTCCGTGCCGGAGGGACGCAGCAGCACACGGCCGGTGGAGCCCAGTTCGGCCTCGGCCTCGCGGATGGCGTCCTGGACGGAACCGGACCCCATGATCGCGGCCTTGTCGTCCACCGGCACGTTGATGAGCACCTGCGGCAGCACGGTCATGACCGATGCCAACTCGCCGAGCGACTGACCGGTTTCCGCCATGCGGGCCATGAGCTTGAGACCGGTGAGGGTGCCGTCACCCGTGGTGCAGTGCACCGGCAGCACGATGTGGCCGGACTGCTCGCCACCCAGGCGGTAGCCGCCGGCGTTGAGCTCCTCGAGGACGTAACGGTCGCCGACCTTCGTTTCCAGCATGGTGATGCCCTGCTCCTCCATCGCCAGGCGCAGACCCAGGTTGGACATGACGGTGGCCACCAGCGTGTTCTTCCGCAGCTCCGACTTCTCCTTCATGGCCACCGCGAGGACCGCCATGATCTGGTCACCGTCGATGACGTTGCCCTCGGCGTCGACGGCCAGGCAACGGTCCGCATCACCGTCATGGGCCAGGCCCAGGTGCGCGCCGTGCTCGACGACCGCCTTCTGCAGCTGACCGATGTGGGTGGAACCGCAGTTGTCGTTGATGTTGTAGGCGTTGGGCTTGTTGTGGATCGCCACCACCTCGGCGCCCGCCGCCTCATAGGCCTTCGGCGCGACGACGGAGGCCGCACCGTTCGCGGCGTCGACGACCACCTTGATGCCCGTGAGGTCGATCGGGGACGCCTCCGCCAGGTGCTTGAGGTAACGCTCCTGCGCGTCCGGGGACTCCTCGATGACTCGGCCGACACCGGTGCCGGTCGGGCCGTTGTCCGGCAGGGACGACATGGCCGCCTCGATCTCGTCCTCCACCGAGTCCGGCAGCTTGCGCCCACCGGCGGAGAAGAACTTGATGCCGTTGTCCGGCATCGGGTTGTGCGAGGCGGAGATCATCACGCCCATGTCCGCCCCGTAGTCGTCGGTGAGGAACGCGACGCCCGGGGTCGGGATGACACCCACACGCAGCACATCGACGCCCCGGGAGGCCATACCCGCGGCCAGGGCGGCGGCCAGCATCTCACCGGACACACGCGGGTCACGGCCGACGATGGCGATCGGACGACGCTCACTCGACTGCCGGTGCTGCGTGAGTACGTGCGCGGCCGCCGCCCCCAGCTGCAGAGCCAGGGAGACAGTGAGATCCTTGTTCGCCAGGCCGCGAACGCCGTCAGTTCCGAAAAGTCGAGTCATGACGGATATTATGCCTGCCGCAGTCCGGGAACGGCGAACGCCGCCCCACCGTGCGGTGGAGCGGCGTCGACAGCGGACTGAAAAATCAGCGCTTGGAGTACTGCGGGGCACGACGTGCCTTGTGCAGACCAGCCTTCTTACGCTCGACAGCACGAGCGTCACGGGTGAGCAGGCCGGCCTTCTTCAGGGCGGCGCGGTCAGCCGGGTTGTACAGGTTCAGTGCACGGGCGATGGCCAGGCGCAGAGCGCCGGACTGGCCGGTCGGGCCGCCACCGGAGATGTTGGCCTTGATGTCGAACTGGCCCTCACGCTCGAGGAGAGCGAGCGGCTGCATGATGTCCTGCTGGTGCAGCTTGTTCGGGAAGTACTCCTCGATCGGGCGGCCGTTGCAGGTGATGGAGCCGTTGCCGGCGGCCAGGTGGACGCGGGCGATGGCGCGCTTACGACGACCGACGGTCTGGATCGGGCCGTCGAGCTCGATCGGAGCAGCCACCTCGGCAGCCTCCTCCTCGGAGACCTCCGGAGCGACAGCGTCGCCGATGGTGTAGTTGAACTCCTCGGTGGCGGCGGTGGCGGCCTCGATGTCGCCGGCCTCAGCCACGTTCTGGTCCTCGTTCAGGTTCTCGTTCTGCTCGGTCACTGTGCCACCTGCTTGATCTCGTAGGTCTCGGGCTGCTGGCCAGCGTACGGGTGCTCAGAGCCAGCGAAAACGTGGAGCTTCTTGACGGATGCGCGGGAGAGCTTGTTGTGCGGCATCATGCCGGTGATAGCCTCCTCGACCACGCGCTCCGGGCGGGTGTCCAGAGCCTTGCCCAGGGTCATGGAGCGCAGACCACCCGGGTAACCGGTGTGGCGGTAGCGCATCTCGCGGTCACGCTTGTTGGAGGACACGTGAACCTTGTCGGCGTTGATGATGACGACGTGGTCGCCGCAGTCAACGTTCGGGGTGAACTGGGGCTTGCCCTTGCCGCGCAGCAGGTCAGCTGCGTGGGTGGCGAGACGGCCCAGCACCACGTCGGTGGCGTCGATGACGTACCACTTACGGGTGATGTCACCGCTCTTCGGGTGGTAAGTAGACACTAATGACTCCTTGAAAGTCTGTCTGGGGGCTGCCGGCCATTGGTGAAGATTCGTGGTGCATAGCTGGGACACGGCGGCCGGTGGAGACCCGTGCACAGCGCACACAACTTGTCCAGTGTAAAGGGCAGGGTGGGTGGAAACCAAACCGCTGCCGCGGTCGGGGTCGGGGTCGGGGTCCCCGCCGGGACCCCGGGATCTGGTCCCCGAGATCCGGACCCCGGGGTCAGCTCGATCCCGGGGTTTCCGACGCCCGGAAGCACGGGCCCCGGGGAAGTGATCCCGGAGAACCGATCCCGGGGCCCCACCCACCCCACCACCCCAGAATCGCCGAACCGCCCGCACACTCCCCCACGGGGAGAGCACGGGCGGTTGACGTGTGCGGCCCACCTGCCCGGGCGGGCGCACGGTAGTACAGAAGCGCCGGGCCGGGTCTGCGTCTGTCCCCGTCAGCGGGGAACCGGCCCGGCGGCACCGGGTCCGGATCAGCCCCAGCTGGCGGCGGCCATGCGGTTGACGTCGGACATGCGCTCGTTGCCCTGGCTGACGGTGCGGGAGATGGTGGCGAGGATGGTGTTGAGTTCCGCGGCGGAGCGGTCCCACTTCGCCTGTGCCTCGGCATACGCCGTGGCGGAGTCGCCCTCCCAGGTGGCGACCATGGGCTGGAGCTGGGAGCGGAGATCGTCGAGCAGCGCGGTGATGCGGCCGGAAGTGGCGTTGATGTCACCGGCGGCGGCCTCGATGGCGCCGAACTGGTACTTGATTGCGTCCATTGTCTGTTTCCCTTCCTTAGAGGGCCAGGCCCTGGCCGCCGACGGTGCTGAAGGCCTGTGCGTTGTCGGCCTCCATCGACTCGAAGGAGCGGGCGTTGTGGCGGATGTTGTCGGAGATGCTGGTCAGTGCCTCGCGCAGTTCGCCTGCGGAGGCGTGCCAGCGCTGCATGAGTGAGTCGAAGGAGACCTGGGCGCTGCCGGTCCAGCTGGCGCGCACCCCGTCGACGACGCCCTGCAGGCGGGTCAGTTCGCTCTGTACTTCGTTGTTGGTGGTGTCGACGTGGCCGGCGGTCGCCAGCATCACGTCGGCTTCGGTCCTGAACATCTGGGTCATGTTCTGCCCCTCCCGAGTTGTGTGTTTCTTCCCGACGGTCCGTTCTCGGCCCGTCCACCATTGTTGGACTCCGAAAACCGGCGAAAGGTTCCCTGCCCCACAGAACTATTTTCCGCCCACCCCATCAGCGCAGGTCAGCGCACGCTGAGGGAGTCGAGGACCATGCGGCACGCGGCCTGCTGCGGCAGTGTCGGGGACTCGCGGGTGTGGCAGCCGACGGAGAGCTGGTGGGCGTCCTCAATCCAGGCGTGCCAGGTGACCTCGGACCCGTCGCCGGGGGTCTCGCGGTAGCGGATGGCCTCCACGCCACGCCCGGCGCGTTCGGGGGCGAGGAGGTGGAGGGTGTCGTCGGTGTCGATCATGGCGTGGATGTGTGCCTCCACCGCCTCCGCGGGCACGGTGTAGACGGGGTCGGCGGCGACGTGGATGCGCAGCGCGGGGTCGTCGCCGGTGGCGTAGCGCAGCCCGTCGCGCTGTTCCATGCGGAATCCGGTGGGTGCCTCGAGACGCAGGTTCTCGTGTTCGAGGACGGTCCGTGGTTCCGGTTCCCTGCTTGTCGACGTCGGCGTCACCGACGGCGTCGCCGGGGGCGGGGAGCTGCTCGTCTCCACCTCCGGGGTCTCCACCTCGGTGGCCGCCGGGGCGGACGTCCCGCCCACCACCCACCAGCTCAGGCCCAGGATGGCCACGACGACCACGCCGACGAGGATGTGGAAGGGCTGGACCGGGGTGTCGAGGCGGTGGCGTCCGGCAGAGGCGCTGGGGCGGGTGACGGTGACCTCCTCCGGGGGCGGGATCTCGGTCTCGCGGAGCACCTCGGAAGGGTAGGCGGCGACACCCTTGTTGAGCAGGGAGCGGGTGAGCACCTCGGTGGTGGGGTCGTCGGCGTCGACGATGATCTCCACGTCCGGCCAGTGCAGGCTGCACAGCTCCTTCGCCTGGTCGAGGACGGCGGCCAGCGCCCAGCCGTCGATGATGCCGGTGCCGGGCAGGTCGTAGCGGTAGACAGTGTCGGGGCCCTCGAAGATGGTGGCGGTGTCGAGGACGGTGATGGTCAGGGTGGTGGGGGCGGCGGGCGCGCTCATGATTCCTCCGTTTTCTCCGGGGGCACGGCGACCTGACAGACGCCGATGGTCTCGCCGCGGACCTGCCAGGTGCCACGGCCGGGTGGTTGGGTGACGGGGCGGATGCCGAAGACGGCGCCTTCCTCGCGGTCGGCGTCGAGAAGCAGGACGGCCGGGGTCTGGTCGCGGACAGCGGCCAGGAACGGGGAGAACAGGGCGCGGCCGATGCCACCGGCCTTGCGGGCGAGGATGAGGTGCAGGCCGATGTCCCGGGCGTGCGGGAGCAGGTCGGTGAGGCGGGCGAGGTCGTGGTCGGCGACGAGGTCGAGGTCGTCGATGACCACGTGGATGTCGGGGCCGGTCCACCAGTCGCGGGCGGCCAGCTGCGCGGGGGTGATGTCGGGCCCGGGCAGGCGGGCGCTGAGCGTGGTGACCACGTCGCGGAGGGTGTCGGCGGTGGCGCTCGTCGTGGCGGAGTAGGCGGCGAGCATCGACTCGTCCACACGCCCCAGGTGGGCGCGGCGGTGGTCGATGAGCACCAGACGGGCGGCGTCGCGTCCGAGTGCGCAGATGCCGGCCATGACGGTGGCCAGCGCGGTGGACTTGCCCGACCCCTGCCCGCCGATGCACACCAGGTGCGGGCTGCCCACCGGGTCCCAGCACAGGGTGCCCAGGCGGGGGCCGCCGACGGCCAGCGGGATACCCGGCGCGGGGTCGAGCTCCGGCAGCGTCACCCGGGGCGGCAGCACCCGCAGGCGCGGGACGGGTTCCTGCGGGGTGGCGGTGACGATGTGCGCGATGTCCTGGTTGGAGCTGAGCGCGAGCAGCATCGGTCGGCCCTCGGGGTCGAGCCCGCGTCCCGGGAGGCCGGGGAGCTTCTGCTGAGCCTTGCGGTCGATGAGCGAGTCCATCGCCTCGCCGAGTTTCAGTTCCAGCCGGTGGCTGATGAGGTCGCGGACCGCCGGACGCAGCACCGTCCACCGCGGCGCGGAGACGACGAGGTGGACCCGGTGCGAGGGTCCGTCGGCGGCCAGGGCGGTGAGCGGGTCGACGAGGTCCTCGAAGTCGGCGGCGAGCGTGTGCCAGCCGTCGACGACGAGGAACGTGTGACGTTCCTCCGGGCGCCCGATGAATCCGGTCACCTCGTCGACGATGCGCCGCACCCGCTCCGGCTCGGCGCGCCCGGCGACCCCGGCGACGTGCGGCAGGCGGTCGAGGGTGGACAGTTGCCCGCCACCGAGGTCGAGCACGTAGAAGCGCAGTACCGCGGTCGGGTGGGTGGCGGCCAGCGACGCCACGATGGTGCGCAGTGCCGTGGACTTGCCGGACTGGGGTCCCCCACACACCGCCACGTGCCCGCCGGCCGCCCCCAGGTCGAGCACGAGCGGGTCCTGACGCTGGTGGTAGGGCACATCGACGATACCGACCACCGCCCGGAGCGCACCGACGTCCTCGGCGACCCCCGCCAGTTCCACCACCGGTGGCAGCGGCGGCAGCCACACCCGGTGGGCCCGCTGGCCGCGGGCCTCGGCGGTGGCGCGGGCGCGGTCGACGACGGCGTCGAGAAGCGTCGTGGATTCGTCGACCACCATCGGCGTCTCCGCCTCCTCGAACTGCTCCCACCCGGTGAACAGGGCGACGCGGCCGGTGCCGCCGGGCAGCGCGGAGACGTCGCGGCGTTCCAGGGGTCCGGAGACGTAGGCGGCCTGGAAGCGGGTGAGGTCGGCGTCGTGACGCAGGAACCCCGCGCCGGGCCGGGCCGGCAGATGGTGGGCGTCGGTGACGCCGAGGACCTGCCGCGACTCGGCCGCCGAGAAGGTTTTCAGGCCGATCCGGTAGGACAGGTGCGAGTCGAGCCCGCGCAGCCGCCCCTCCTCGAGGCGCTGACTGGCGAGCAGCAGGTGCACGTGCAGGGAACGCCCCAGGCGGCCGACCGCGACGAAGAGGTCCGCGAAGTCGGGGTGCGCGGCGAGCAGCTCGGAGAACTCGTCGACGACGATGACCAGGGCGGGCAGCGGCGGCAGATCCCGACCGGCGAGGCGGGCGGTGGTGTACTCGGTGACGTTGGCGAAGTTGCCCGCCTCGCGCAACACCTCCTGCCGGCGGTTGAGCTCGCCGGAGATGGCGTCGAACATGCGCTCCACCAGCACGGCCTCGTCCGCCAGGTTGGTGATCACCGCCGACGTGTGCGGCAATCCCTCACAGCCGAGGAACGTGGCACCACCCTTGAAGTCGACGAGCACGAGGTTGAGTTCGTCGGGGCTGTGGGTCGCCGCCAGGGAGACGACGAGCGTGCGCAACAGCTCCGACTTGCCGCTGCCCGTCGCACCGATGCACAGCCCGTGCGGCCCCATGCCACCGTGCGCGGATTCCTTGAGGTCGAGGCGCACGGGCACGCCCTGCTCCGTCGTGCCGATGGGCACCACCAGCCGCTGCCGGCTGAGCTCCCGGCCGGGCCACATCGTGTCCGGGGTGAGCGCCTCGATGTCGGCCACCCCGATGAGGGACAGGAGGTCGCGTCCGCCCTCGGCGGTGGCCCCGGCGGGCCGTCGGTAGCGGGTGAGCGTCCGCGCCAGCAGCAGCGCCTCCTCCGGTCGCAGGCCGTCGGCCTCCCCGAGCTTCTCGACGCCGGCCGCCGTGTGCGCCACCAGATCCCCGTCGGCGCTCAGCGCCAGTCCCTCCTGCTCCGCGCGCATGCCCAGGGCGGTGGTCGCGCGCGAGCCGACGTCGATGATGGTGGTCCACACGGGGTCGTCGAGGTAGGGCTCGGTGCCGGTGGTCGTCGTGTGGTCGACGAGGAGGATCCGGTGACGCGCCTGCTCCGGGTGACGGGAATGGGGCAGCCACTTGAGCCAGTCCCAGCCACTGCCCACCGCCTCCACCGCCACCGTCTCCGGGCCGTGCGCCACCACCAGCTGGGCGACGATCGCCCGCGCCAGATCCCCTGCCCCCGTCCCGGCCAGGCCCAGGTAGCGGAAGGCCTGCAGCTGCACCGCGACCGGCATCCCGGGGCAGGTGCCCACCGCCTGCACCGTCCGGCGCAGGCTCACCGCGCACACCGGATCAAGATCCTCGGCGGCCCCGGAGTCCGGGACCTGGACCGGGGTGCACAGGGCGGTGTCGCCCCGTCCGATGCGCACCTCGAGGGTGTCGGGGTCGTCTGGTCCGCGTTCCCACAGTCGACGTCCGTCGACGCAGGTCCACAGCTCCCCCGGCTCCGGGTGGCGGTGGAACTCGTGGGCCCGCTGTCGTTCGGCGTTGCGCAGCGCCTTCTCCCGCAGGGCCCCGAGGTGGCGGAGGTAGGCCCGGCGCGTCTCGTCGGCGTCCTCGCCCTGCTGCGGGGAGAAGACCATGAGCAGGGACATTCCCATCATGAGCGGGAACAGCAGCATCATCGGGTTGGCCCCCGCCCCGCCGAGCATGAGGAGCGCGACCATCGCCACCATGCCCGCCACCATCACCAGCGGCATGAGGATCCGCAGCAGCGGCACCTGCCCCGGCCGGTGCGCCGCCGGCACCGGCTCCGCACTCAACGTCCCCTGCGGCAGCGGCGGTGCGGGCTCGCGTTCCGCGGTGGTCAGTGGCTCGATCTCCCGGCTGAGCGTGCCGGTCACGGGCAGCGACATGTCTGTCCCCCTTGGCAGATGTCCCCCGCCGGTCACCCCAACCGGCGTATCTCGCCCGTCATGCTAGGACACCCGCCGCGATCCCGCACGGCACGGACCCCGGGTGGACAGCCCGGCCGCGGCGGGTGACAATGCCCCGTGATGCGGGTGCAGGGGGTGCGCCCGCCGCATTCCCAGGGGGAGATTTCACGGTGTCCGTCGACCATGTCCTGCGTCTGACCACCCGGTTCCGCATCGGTGCCTACCAGCGGGAGGCCGATGTCGCCCTGCCCGCGGGGTCCACGTTGGGGGAGGTGATCCCGGAGGTCGCCACCCTGGCCGGTGCGCCGCGGATCTCGCGCCCCTGGTTGGCGACCACCGCCGCCGGCGTCCCCCTCGACCCGGCGGTCCCGCTCCACCAGACTCCCCTCGACAACGGGTCGGTGGTGGTGCTCTCCCCGCGGCACGAGGGCTCCCTGCCGGTGGTGCGCGACTCCGCGGAGGCGCTGGCGGAGTCCGGCGCGGAGGCCACCACCCGCGGCCTGGCGGCGGCCGGGGCGGTGACCGGCGTGGGCGTGCTGCTGATCCTCGCCCTCACCCGTCTCCCCTGGTCGCAGGCCCTCGCGGTGGCGGCCCTCGGGGCGCTGGCGGTGCTGCTCACGTGCCGGTCCGTGCGGGTGCTCGCCCCGGTCGTCCTCGCCGCGGCCGGTGGGGCGGCGGGCGCGCTGGTCCTCGAGGCGGCCCGCCCGGGGGAGCTGGCCGATCCGGCCACCCTCGCCCCCGCGGTGTGGGCGGCAGCGGGCACATCCGGGGCGACGCTCGTGCTGCTGCTGGTCATCGGGGGCATCGGGGCGCGGACGACGGCCGCCACCGCCACCCTCCTCGGACTGGCCGCGGTCGGGGCGGTCGGTGGGGCGCTGCCCGCCCACGTCACCTCTCCACCGGTCGCGGTGTCCGCGCTGGTGGTGGCGGCGGGGGTGGTGTTCATCGGGCAGTTGCCGGGCCTGGCCACCCGCGCCGCAGGGCTGCGCATCCCGCGGCTGCCCACCGCCGGCCAGGATCTGGCGGTGGCGGACGAGGATCCCGGTAACGTCGACAGGCAGGCCCGGCGGGCGCGCCGCCTGCACGAGGGGGCGGCACTCGGTGCGGCGCTCCTGCTCGGTCCCGCGGTGCTGGTCACCGGTTCCCAGGGCGGGGCGTTCGCCCAGGCCCTGTGTGTGGCGACGGCCGGGGCCGTCCTCCTCCACGCCGTCCGCCACCGGCAGGCGGTCGCGGCGTGGTCGTGGATGACGGTGGGCCTGCTGGCCTGCGTGGGCGGCGCCTGGGCGGCGTCCGAACCGGGGCACCCGGTGCAGTGGGCGCTGGCCGGGGCCGTGGGGGCGGCTACCCTGTCCGCCCCGTTGTGGGCCGGACGGGTGCCGCGTCTGGAGCCGACGGCCGTGGTGTGGTGGGAGCGCGCGGAGTCCCTGTCGCTGGCCGCCACCCTGCCGTTGGCCGCCCACCTGGCGGGGCTGTTCGCGCTCATCCGGGGGCTGGGATGAGGTCGGCCGCCCTGGCACTGCTCATCTCCCTGCTGGCCCCGTTTCCGGCCCACGCCCAGGATGTCGCGTGCGTGGAGCCTCTCGAGGCGGCGCCGCCGGCCCCGGTCGAGCATCCGCACCTGAGGCTGGCCCGGGGTGAGGGGGTGCGGGTGGCGGTCATCGACACCGGGGTCGCCCCGCACCCGGAGCTGGGTCACGTCGAACCGCTCGCCGACCTGGTCAGCCCGTGGGCCCCGGATCCCCTCCTCGACTGCGACGGGCACGGCACCGCCGTCGCGGGCGTCATCCGCGGCATCGCGCCCGGCGCGCAGATCCTCAGCATCCGCCAGTCGAGCGCGCACTACCGGGATTCGCCGGGCGGCACTCTCGCCACCCTCACGCAGGGCATCCACGTCGCCCTCGATGCGGGTGCCCGGGTGATCAACATCTCCGTCGTCTCGTGCCTCGATCCGACCCTGCTTCTCGACGCCGGCCCCCTCCACGACGCCCTCCACCGCGCGGAGACCGAGGGGGCGGTGCTCGTCGCCGCGGCGGGCAACGCCGGGGGCGCGTGCCAGCCGGGGATGACCGTGTACCCGGCCGTCGAGGAGTCGGTGCTCGCGGTGGCCGCGGTGCACCCCGGAGATCCGCACGCGCTGGCCGACTACGTCCTCGGCGACGGTGATGTCGCCGCCCCCGGACGGCTCCCGGTGGGACTGTCCCCGCACGGGCACGGCTGGGCGGCGGGTACCCGGGGCGCCCACGGCCGGGAGACCGGGTTCGAGGGCACCAGCTTCGCCGCCCCCGTGGTGTCCGGTGTGGCGGCCCTCCTGCGCGAGCGTCACCCGCACGATTCGGCCGCCGAGATCCGGGAGCGCATCCGGCAGGCGGCGGAACCCGGCCACGGGGTCATCGACCCGCACGTGGCCGCGAGCCACCTCGCCGGGGACTACGGGGTGGCGGTGCGGGAGGTGGGCGTCGACAAGCAGGACGAGGCGGAGACCGCCACCGGGCGGGTGGCGTGGCAGATCCTGGGGGCGGCGGCCGGGGCCGCGCTGCTCATCGGACCAGTCCGAGCTGGGTGGCGTAGGGCGTGAGGAAGTCCAGGGTGCCGGCGCGCCACATGCCGTAGCCGATGCCGATGAACACCACCCAGATGACGATGATGAGCAGGATCACCAGCGTCACCCGCACCGACTGCCGCTGACGGTGGAACCAGTCGAAGAAGCGGTCGTAGAGGTGCACGCCCTGCACCAGCAGATTCTTCGCCCACCGCTGCTCCAGGGAGAGAATGCCCACGCCGATGAACGTGGTCAGCCAGCCCTGCCCGGGCAGGGGGATGGTGATGAGCCCGATGATGAGCACCGTCCAGCCGAGTGTGAGCGTCAGCGGGCGGACCATGAAGCCGTACCTGCCCTCTTTCGCGCGGGCATGCCTGTCCTCGATCCGGTCGATCCGCTCGGCCACCATTTCTCTCATCGAGGGCATATTCATTCAACGCGGAACGGGGCCGGGGAGTTCCCGGCGGGGACGGGTATGCAATCCCTCACCTGAACGGTGTTCAATTCCCTGCATTTCCCCTGTTCGCCACATGTCTGTACGTCAGCGTTTGCAGCCCCGCCCCTCAGTAGCTGGCCCGGGACGCCGCCTCCCGGCTGAGCGGCGGACCCTCCGGCAGCAGGCGGACGACCGACCACGGTGCCGACACCGGTGTATCCAGCCCCAGCGCCGCCAGATCCGCCCGCTCCGGCACGGGATGACGTAGGCCGGTGGCGTCGATGAGGTGATGGCCGTGGCCGGTGTCCACCGCCCGGGCAGAGCGGGTGTCGCTGCGGAACTCATCGGCCACGCCCTCCCCCGCCAACGTCACCGGGCTGGCCACCGAATGCAGGGTGCCCACCCGGCCGTCGGTGGCGCACACCGTGAGCTCCGCCGGGTCGAGGAAGAGCGGGGCCACGGCCGGCAGGCGCAGGTCATAGGGGGCGTCGGGGTAGCCGGCGAGGGCCTCCCGCACCACCGCCCGGCGCCCCACCCCGGCCTCCGCGAGGATCTCCGCCTGCACCCCGGTCACCGGGGCCACCCCCTCCGGCAGCACAGCCCACAGCCCGGCCCCGGTGTCGAGGATCTCGGCGGGCAACTCGGGCAGCGTGATCGGGTCGCGTTCCGTCACAGCCGAGAGCACCTCCACGGGAGGCTCCCACCGTGGGGTGTCCGGGGTGATGCCCAGCGCGCGGCGCACCATGCGGCCCTCCGGGGACTCCGGGTGCGGGAGCTGGTGACGCCCGTCGACGGTGAGCAGCCAGTCCGCGCCCGCGCCGGCGGCCACCACCCCGCGGTGCCCGCCGAGCGGATTCGTGTGCCTGCCCACCGCGACGGTGACAGTGCCTGCCCCGGAGCACACCGACCACTGCGGGTCCTCGTCCTCCGGCCCGCCGTCGATGAGCAGGGGCGCGGGGTGCACCCCGAGGGGCACACCGCGGTCGATCTCCCCGAGCACCCCGTCCCCGATCCGCGCGGGGTCCGCCGGCTCCCCGGCGATGAGACGCGCGGAGGCGAGGTTGGTGACGGGGTGGACGCGGTCGTCGACACGCACGAACAATGCCCCGTCCGCGGTCTGCAGGATCGGGGCGTCCCCCGGGTCGGCCGCCGGGCGCAGCCAGGCCAGCAACCCGGCACCCAACGAGATCATCACGACGGCCACCACCCCGAACAGCAGCGCCCGACTGCGGGCGGCCAACGGATCGTGGATCATGCGGATGTCGCCGAACACCAGGCCGTGTTCCACGCGGCGGCGCAGGAACCGGTGCCCGGACACCTGCGCGCGCGTCGTCGGCAGCACAGTCTGACTCATGCCATCTCCCCCTTGATGACAGTGAATTGCTTACCGCGTCAGACTAAGGGCGGGTGCCGGGGATCTCAACCGGAGGGGCGTCGAGCGCCGGGTTGCCGGGGGTCTCCAGCGGGGCGTCGCCACCCGAGTCCGGCTTGGAGGGCCGGTGGATCACCGGGTTGCCCGCGGCGTCGAGCGGTAGCGGCGGCAGCTCCTCCGGCGAGTTGCCCGGCGAGCGCATGCCGAGGATCTCCTCGTCGGTGAACTGCTGGTTGACGGCGAAGATGGCGACGTTCTGGTCCCGGTACACCGGGGTGACGCCCGGGGTGTGCCACAGCCCGTCGATCATCTCGAAGCGCGGCTCCTGGAAGGCCCAGAAGCTCCACGGGGAGACGAAGTAGTACTTCACGTCCATCCGCTGGGCGGCCTTGTCGACGTTGTTCTCCTGGTCCGGGTCACCGTGGTTGCCCACGCCGATCAGGTCGGGGTGCCAGTAGAGGAGGTCGGTGTCGGAGGTGCGGGGGACGTGCGGCCACAGGTAGTGGCGCATGACCGAGGGCAGGCCGTTGTAGGCGTACATCCAGCCGTGCCCGTCCGCCGGCTCGCCGAAGATGGTGCCCGCGTAGGCGTCGGGCTGCCCGGAAAGCCAGTCGAAGGCGCGGATGTCGGCCTCGGAGACCATGCGGTCGTCGTGGCGCGGGCCGTTCATGGACGGCTCGAGACCCTCGATGACGGTGTCCCGGGTGGTCCACACGTAGGTGCCCCAGCCGGCACCGAGCGCCAGGATGAGGGAGACGGCGACGGACACCTGCGTCCACGGGGACGTCATGCGCAGCGGTGCCAGGGAGAGCAGGCGGATGATGACGGCCACGCCCACCGCCGCCGCGGCGAAGGTGAACAGGGCGACCGGCATGACGAGGCGGTGCGCCGTCGCGTAGTGCAGGTTGCCGACGATCGCCAGCCACTCGCCCCACATCGTGTCGAAGGGCAGCAGCGCGTTGGCGGTCATCGCCACGGAGAGGAACCAGAACAGCGGCGCCCACAGGTTACGGCGCCACACGAGCAACGCCACGGCCCCGAATCCGGCCAGCCACATGAGCAACGTCTGGTTGAGGTCCGGGAAGAAATCCGTGTGGCGGGTCTGCATCTGGATCGCCATCTCCCACGACTCGCCGCGGGTGACGTCCTCGACGGCCGTCCAGGAGGAGACCTCCTCCGTCGCCTCTGAGCCACTGAGCAGCTGCGGCAGGAGGATGGCCACGCCGAGCCCGCCGGACAGGGCCAGCCAGCCGACATCCTGCAGGCGCACCAGTATCGCATCCCGGCCGGACACCGGACGACGGGAGGGTGCCCACACGAGGTAGAACAGCCACCACAGCGCCAGGGCGAGGACCACGACGGTGACCGGCGCCGGGTGCATCTGCACCACACCGGTGAACGCCAGCATCGCCGCCAGCGCCGCCACCGGGCGGTAGGGCACGTGCATGAACAGGCCGATGACCACACCGACGGCGGACATCGACGCCAGGTACGGCCACATGCCGGTGTACGTGCCGATCCACATGAGCACCGGCGACGCGAAGATCGCGATTCCGGCGATACCCGCCGCGATCTGCGCCGTCAGCCCCACCCTGCCGATGAGCTTCCACGCGATGAGCGCCACCGACAGCGGCAGCAGCATGCCCGGCAGCACCACGCTCGTGAGGTTGAGTGCCTCGATGGGGGTGATGTTCGCGGCCTGCCCCGCCAGCCCGGCACCGATGTGCCACGCCGAGGGGTAGTACAGGTCATTGCCGGTCTCGATGTGGCGCAGTTCGCCCATGCGGGTGGGATCGCCGATGCCGGCGTCCATGAACCACCGCACCATCGAGGCGTGCCAGTGCACGTCCCAACCCTGGACGATATTTCCCAGCCCGCGCGGCACCTCCTCGAACAGCTTCATGCTGTGGTCGATGATGAGCCACATGCCGGTCGCCACACCGGCGAACGGAAGGATCCACGCCGGATCCAACAGCCCGCCCTGTCGGCCCTGCCGGGTCCGCCACCACCGGGCCCGCCGCTTATCGACGTCCTCCGCGCCCGACGCCGCGCTCAGCGCGGTCGATCCGGGGGCGGTGTCCTCCGCGGGGACGTGATGGCGGCGGCGGTGGCGGTGGCGGCGTCGGGAAGCGAGCAGGAACGCCCACCGCCACAGGCCTGCGACCAGGGCGCACAGGGCCCAGAAGACCGCGAACGACAGCCAGTCGAAACGGATGTCCAGCTGGCCGAGGATCCAGCCCGCCAGGCCGTAGAGGCCGAAGGTGACGGGGATAGAGCCGGCCAGCGCCCACGGCAGACGCAGCCCGGAGATCCATCCCAGGGACGCGCCGGGCACGGTGAACACCAGCGCCGCGATGAGCACCAGCGTCGATGTCTCCACCCCGGGCACCTTTCTGTCAGGCCATTGAACGTAAAACCACGGATTACTCTACAACCCAAGTGACCGGAACTGTCACAGGCTCCGCCGGTCACGGGTGACATCCGTGCGCGCGGCCAGCTGCTCGTCCGGCGGATAGTCCACGCCGACGAGGCTCAGCCCCTTCGCCGGGGCCAGCGGGATGACGGACGACCGCTGCGTCTCGGTGAGCAGTGCGGCGGGCAACGATGCGTCACGACGCCCCTCCCCCACCGTCAGGCACGTCCCCACCAGCGAGCGCACCATGTTCCAGCAGAACGCGTCGGCGGTGACATGGGCCTCGTAGGTCTGCGGCTCCAGGCGGGTGGACACGTCGTGCCACGTGAAGGCCTGCAACTCGCGGATCGTCGTCGCGTGCTCGCGCGGCTTGCAGAAGGCCGCGAAGTCGTGGAGGCCGATGAGGATGTCCGCGGCGGTCTGCATGTCCCCCATGTCCACGGGCTTGAGCCAGTGCGCGGTGTCCCGCGCGCGGGTGGGCAGCGGGCCCCGCGAGTGGGTGGTCACCCGGTAGACGTAGTGGCGGCGCAGGGCGGAGAAACGGGCGTCAAACCCCTCCGGCGCGGCGGTCACGGCGTGGACGCGGACATCCTCGGGGAGCAGGCGGGCCAGGCGGCGCACCAGACGGGTGGGATCACCGGCGATGGTGCGCTGCTCCAGGCTGGCGGCGGGCACGTCGAGGTGCGCCACCTGCCAGTGGGCGTGTACGCCGGCATCGGTGCGGCCGGCGACGGTGAGCGCGGCGTCGGTACGCAGGATGAGCGACAGGGCATCCTCGAGGACGCCCTGTACGGTGCGCAACCCGGCCTGCTTCTGGCGGGCCCAGCCGTGGAAGTCGGTGCCGTCGTACGCGAGGTCGAGGCGCAGGCGCAGGCTCGGCTGATCGTCACTCATGATCACCCCAGCCTACAACCCTATTTCCGGGTGCCCACCCCGAGGATGCGGTAGATCGGGCAGAAGCCCACGGCGGCGGTGACGGCCATGATGGCGGCCACGACGAACAGGACGATACGCAGCGGTCCGGAGACCAGGAATGCGGCGATGAGGGCGACGACGGCGACGACACCGCGCACGGCGCGGTCGGTGGAGGACTCGTTGGGCTTCATGAGTGCCAGCGTACGCCCGGCACCCCTATACCGCGAGGGGTATCCGGCGTGAACAACGACACCGCCCCACCCCCGACGAACGGGAGTGGGGCGGTGCGTGAGCGGAGGGGAGAATTACTTCTCCTCGGTCTCCTTGGTCTCCTCAGCCTTGGCGTCAGCCTCGGCCTCGGCGACGGAGCCCTCCTGGGCCGGTGCCTCGGCAGCGACGTCGCCCTCGGCCGGCTCGACCGGATCCGCGGCGGTGTCGTCGGCGTTGACCTCGACGTTCTCGTCGTTGGTCTCCTCGGCAGCCTTCTTGGAGGCGGCGGCGCGGGTGGCGCGGGTGGCCTCGGCGCTCACGGTCTCCTCGAGAACGAGGGAGATCTGAGACATCGGGGCGTTGTCGCCGGCGCGGTTCTCCAGCTTGATGATGCGGGTGTAACCACCCTGACGGTTCTCGAACTTCGGGGCCAGCTCGTTGAAGAGGTAGGCGACGACGTCCTTCTGCGGAACCTCGGCGAGCACCTGGCGGCGGGCGGCGACGGAGCCGTCCTTGGCCTTGGTGATCAGCTTCTCGGCGTACGGACGCAGGGCCTTGGCCTTGGCGTCGGTGGTCTTGATAGCGCCGTGCTCGAACAGCGAGGCAGCCAGGTTAGAGAGGATCTTCTTCTGGTTGCTCGCGGAGCCGCCGAGACGGGCGCCCTTCTTAGGGGTAGGCATTGTGGTACTCCTCGGGTACGTGTGTGGTGAGCGCGTGGGTCCCGTGGAACGGGGACCCGGTGGGGCGTGCTACTCGGAATCCTCAGCGGTGGCGTCGGTGTCGACGAAGTCACCGGTCTCAGCGTCGTAGCCCTCGATGGTGGTCGGATCGAAGTCCTCCGGGGCGTCCTTCAGGGTCAGGCCCAGGCCGGCGAGCTTGATCTTCACCTCGTTGATCGACTTCTGGCCGAAGTTGCGGATGTCCAGCAGGTCCGACTCGGTGCACTCTGCGAGCTCACCGACGGTGTGGATCTCCTGACGCTTCAGGCAGTTGTAGGAACGGACGGAGAAGTTCAGGTCCTCGATCGGCATGCCGTAGGCGGCGATGTACTCGGTCTCCTGCGGGGAGGGACCGATCTCGATGCCTTCAGCGGCGACGTTGAGCTCACGGGCCAGGCCGAAGAGCTCGACGAGGGTCTTACCTGCGGATGCGACGGCATCGCGGGCGGTGATGGAGTTCTTGGTCTCGACATCGATGATCAGCTTGTCGAAGTCCGTGCGCTGCTCGACACGGGTGGCCTCGACCTTGTAGCTGACCTTGAGCACCGGGGAGTAGATCTGGTCGACCGGGATCCGGCCGATGTCTCCGCCGCCGGCGGTGGTGGCCGCCGGAACGTAGCCGCGGCCACGCTCGACGATGAACTCGATGTCCAGACGAGCCTGCTCATTGAGGGAGGCGATGTGCATGTCCGGGTTGTGGATCTCCACACCGGCCGGCGGCTGGATGTCACCGGCGGTGACCTCTCCCGGGCCTTCCTTGCTCAGGTACATGACCACCGGCTCGTCGGAGTCGGAGGACAGGACCAGACCCTTGATGTTGAGGATGATTTCGGAGACATCCTCCTTCACACCGTTGATCGTGGTGAACTCGTGGAGAATACCGTCGATCTTCACGGAGGTGACGGCTGCGCCCGGGATGGACGACAGCAGGGTACGGCGCAGCGAGTTGCCGAGGGTGTAGCCGAAGCCGGGCTCGAGCGGCTCGATGACGAACCGGGAACGAGCGGAATCGATGTACTCCTCGGTGAGCACAGGACGCTGGGAAATGAGCATGGGACTCTCCTTTGTCGACGCCCGCTATTTGACGTCGGTCGGAAAATGAGGGGGTGAAACGCTGATGAAGAGGATTCCTCTTCCGGTGCGGCCCGGGGGCCGTCCGGAAAAGAAGTCTTACTTCGAGTAGAGCTCGACGATGAGCTGCTCCTGCAGCGGAACGTCGATCTGGGCGCGCTCGGGCAGC
>DGYFR06203__coassemble_1798_pt1 | contig 22873 bp, 18 predicted proteins | sample DGYFR06203__metabat2_low_PE_009 | metagenome-assembled genome bin DGYFR06203 | reverse complement strand
GACGTCGGCAGCATCACCACCCCGCCGACCACCGGATTCATCGAGCAGGAGACGCAGCTGCCCTTCTCCTCACCCGCGTCGGCGTTGATCGACGCGGCGGTGTCGGAGCTGCGCGACGTCGAGAAGCAGATCGGTGAGATCTCCGAGAAGATGGCGGAGGACCCGGACCGTTACGCCGAGGCCTTCGACGCCGCCCTGGCGAGGGCCGAGCAGGCCGGCGTGTGGGAGCTGGACGCGCGCATCGCGACGGTGCTCGCGGGTCTCGGCCTGGCGAACGTGCCCCTGGAGACCACGTTGGGCGACATGTCCGGTGGCCAGCGCCGCCGCTTTGCCCTCGCCGCGCTCCTGCTGCGCCCGGTCGACGCGATGGTGCTCGACGAGCCCACCAACCACCTCGACGACGACGGCGTCGACTTCCTCATCCGGGAGCTGGAGGAGTTCTCCGGCCCGGTGCTCGTGGCCAGCCACGACCGCTTCTTCCTGGACAAGGCCGCCGACTCCCTCGTCGACCTCGATCCTGGTCTGGGCCACGAGGGCGGCGGCGGTGAGGACACCCGGCAGGGCACCCTGTTCACCGGGTCCTTCACCGACTACCTGGAGTCGCGCGAGGACATCCGCCGCCGCTGGGAGGAGCTCTACACCGTGCAGGAGCACGAGCGGGCCCGCCTGGAGAAGGCGGCCGAGCAGACCGCGGAGGATGTCTTCCACAGCCAGGAGTCGAAGTCGGAGGTGGGGATCGCGAAGAAGTTCCACGCCGACCGCGCCGCCAAGACCGTGGGCAACCGCCTGCGTTCGGCCCGCAACCGCCTCGAGGCGTTGGAGCGCGACGAGCTGCCGAAGCCGCCGGCGCGCCTGAAGTTCCACGGCATCCCCGAGCACACCTCCGCGTCCCTCGGCGAGCCGGCCGTCTGGGCGAAGGACATCTGGGTGGGCGACCGTCTCGGCCCGTTGACCATCAAGATCAACCCCGGTGAGCACTGGCTCATCGAGGGCCCCAACGGTGCGGGCAAGTCGACGTTCCTCAAGGTGGTGCAGGGCAAGTGGGAGATCACCGAGGGTGAGCTGCGTATCCCGGAGGAGGTGGTCGTCGGCCGCCTCAGCCAGGACGACGAGTGGATCGACCTGGAGAAGCCCGCGGAGGAGATCTTCGCGGAGAAGGTGCCCCCGAAGTCCCCGTCGCTCGTCGACATGGGGCTGATGACCGAGGAGACCGCCGCCCGCCCCCTGGGTGAGCTGTCCCTCGGTCAGCGCCGTCGCGTGTCGCTGGGCATCATCCTGGCGTCACCGCCGGACATCCTGCTTCTCGACGAGCCCACCAACCACCTCTCCCTCGCCCTCGCGGAGGAACTGGAGGAGGCGCTGTCGACCTTCCCGGGCACGGTGCTCATGGCCACGCATGACCGGTGGATCCGCCGCAGGTGGGCGGTGCGTACCGACGGCCGCGGCAGGGTCCTCTCCCTGCCGGGCCGGCGCGACGACTAGTTACTGGACCGGGGCCTCTTCCACCGGGGCCTCCTCGGCCGGGGCCGGGTTGTAATCGAGGCACATCTCCGGAACCTGCTCCGGGGCGACGGTGTTGGTGATGAGGGTGCAGGCCCAGGACTGGGACAGCTTCCAGGTCTCGTCCTCGTAGATGAACTCGACGTTCTCCGCCGGCTGGGCCTCGGACTCCGGGAGGATGAAGTTCACGGAGGCCAGCACTGAATCCGGGGTGTAGCCCGGCAGCACCGGGTTGACCACCTGGAACTGTGCGCCGGACTCGGCCTGGGAGGCGGCCATGACCTCGAAGAGCTCGGGAGCCTGCTCGCCGCCCTGGACGGTGTTGACCTTCTCCTCCAGCGGGACGTTCGGGTCGGTCGCCTTCGCGAGAATGCCGTTGAGCTCGTCCGCGGTCGGCAACGCCGGGGCGGCGGTGGTCTCGGTCTTCTCGGTGGCGGTGGTCTCCGCCGCGGTGGTCTCGGTGGTGGTCTCACCGTTGCCGTCACCGTCGCCGCAGGCGGCGAGGGCCAGAGCCGCGCCGAGGGCGGCGGTGATCGCGGTCATCTTGCTCAGCTTCACGGGAAAAAACTCTCCTGTAGATAGGGGCGCGTCTGCGTTGATGGTACACGTGTTGAAGATGTGACAACACTTCCTGTGGCAGGCTGGAGGCATGACCCGCATTGCGTTGCTCACCACGGGCGGCACCATCGCCTGCACCACCGACGAGTCCGGCGCCCTGCGCCCCACCATCACCGGCCGGGAGCTTTTCGACGCCGTCTCCGACCACGTCCCCGTCGACGTCTCCGTCACCGAGTTGACCCGCCTCGACTCCTCGGCGATCACCCTCGCCGAGCTGGACGGACTCATCGCCGCCGTCCACGAGGCACTGGGTGATCCCGACATCGACGCCGTCGTGGTCACCCACGGCACGGACTCGATGGAGGACACCGCCTTCGCCCTCGACTGCTTCCACACCGACGACCGCCCGGTGGTCCTCACCGGCTCCCAGCGTGCCTTCGACCACCGCGAGTCCGACGGGCCCGGCAACCTCATCGACGCCCTCCGGCTCGCCGCCGATCCGCTCGCGCGCCGGCAGGGTGTGCTCATCGCCTTCGGCGGCTGGACCATCCCGGCGCGCGGTGCGGTCAAGCGTCATACGACGGAGCTCGACGCCTTCATCTCCACCATGCCGCGTGAGGTCCGCCGCCCCGCCGGCATCCCGGTCGCGCCGCTGGACGGCACCTGGGTGCCTGTGCTCGCCGCGTGGCCCGGCGCAGACCGGACGCTTGTCGACGCCGCCGTCACCGCCGGCGCCCGCGGCATCGTCGTCGAGGCCCTCGGGTCCGGCAACATCGGCCCCGACATGGGTGCGGGTGTCTCAGATGCCCTTGAGGCGGGCGTGCAGGTGGTCATCACCTCCCGTGTCCCGGCCGGCGAGGTGACCCTCGCCTACGGCGGTTCCGGTGGCGGGGCGACCCTCGGATCCCGGGGCGCACTAAGCGCCGGGCATCTCCGCGCAGGACAGGCCCGGATGGCGTTGGTGGTGGCGCTGGCCACCGGCAACGACGCTTCTGACCTGCTTCTTTAACCGCACCACCCCCGCAGATCACCCCCATGTCCGGGGCGTGCTCTAGGTTAGTTTTCGAACACACGAACTAATGGTGATCGAAGGGGGTGAAGGGACATGTCTCAGCCGGCGTCGTGGTCCGTACTCAATCCGGACAGCCTGTACTCCAGGGTCCGCCGTGACCGTACGGCCGCCGAGTACGACTACTGGCGCACCCTCCGCCCGGTCGCCGACATCAACTCGGAGGAGGACTGGACGACGCTGTGCACGCTCCTCTACCGCGACACTGGCCTGTCCAAGGGCATCCTCACCCGCAACTTCGGTGCGCTCGACACCCTGGACAGGTTGCCGCGCCTCAAGGCCCTCATCGCCGAGACCTATCTCCTCGACCTCTACCACCTGTCGATCATCTCCAAGGCCATCGGCAAGGCTCCCACTGAACTGCAGGAGGAGGACTTCCTGTGGCGCTCCCTCGACGAGGATCTCATGGCGTTGTTCACGCCGAACCGCCCGCAGCAGCTCCTGCCCGGCACCCGGACGATCAACAACACCATCGCCGACACGATCGCCAGTGTGAAGAACCTGGCGGCGCCGCAGGTCCCCGACCCCTGGGGGAAGCCGACCCCCGAGCCGGAGGACGGCCCCACCCCCTGTGAGGATCCGGCCGCCACCATGCGCAGCCTGCCCCCGGCGGATGACGCAGGCCGGGTGTCCAGCCTGTTCGTCGAACCGCTTCCCGATGACCGTCTCAACTTCTCCCTCACCGTCGATCAGGCCACCGGAGTGCTCCTCACCGACGTGCTGTCCCAGGCGGCCCGCACGAGGAAGACCAACCAGGCGAACGCCATGGTCGATCAGTTGCTGGATCCGGTGTCCCTCACCGTCAACTCGCTCCTCTACCGGGCCTCCGACGTGGACGACGCACCCGTCTTCCATCCCACCACCGGCATCCTCACCGAGGAGGCCGCCCAGACCCTGCAGGACATGGTCACCCAGACCCTGGACATGGATGCCGCCCGGGACGCCGAGACCCCGCAGCACGACATGACCCACCCCATCCGCTGCTGCGTCATCGGCCGCGACTGGACGTGCCGCTGGCCGGGGTGCAATGCCCCGGCCACCCACCTCGACGGTGATCACCGCATCAACCACGAGGACGGCGGGCCCACCCGCGCCGACAACATGGTCATGCTGTGCCGGCATCACCACAACCGGAAGACGGATGTGCAGGCGACGTATCTGCTCGACCCCGTGACCGGTGACGTCTACTGGCACTTCTCCGACGGCACGTACGCCGTCGACCTCGCCGCCGGTCCCCTCGCCCCGCGGAAAAAGAACTGGGTGCAGACCTACTCCCAGCGCGCCGCCCGCGCCCGCGAGTACGCCGCCCGGAAGGCCGCCGCCGAGGAGTTCGAGCGCTACCAGGCGGATCAGGAACCCCGCCCGGCTCCGCAGCCCTACGAGCCGGTGCTCGTCAGGCACCGCGCCCCGCCGGAGGAGGATCCCCCGCCCTTCTAGTCCTGGTCTTCTGCTTCCTGCTCCGCCAGCCAGTCCTCCCAGGCCAGGCTCGCGAGCGGGTCGGCGGGCTCCAGGTCGGGATCATCCTCGGCGAAGGTGCGGGTGATGCCCGGGCCGGTGGCCCGGGTCTCGAACCGCACCGACACGATGCCGTGCCCGGCACCCTGCACCCAGCCGTGTCCGTACTCCGGGTGGTGCACGTCCTGGGTGGCCCGCCACCCCTCCGGGGCGTGCTCCACCTCCACCACGGGTTCCGCGATGTGGTCGCTGACCCCGGTCTCGAAGTCATCGTCCGTGGCGGCCACCACCACCTGCTGGTCGAGCTCCGGGAACAGGACGTCCTGCCGGGCGGCCTCGAGTCCGGAGAAGCCCACACCGACCAACCGGATGGGCCCCACCTCGTCCGCGTAGCGCACCAGCCGGAAGGCGGTGGCCTGCAGGGTCTCGAGGTTGTCGGTGGCGTACGACAGCGTCGCCGAGCGGGATTCGATCCGGAAGTCCGCCATCTTGAGTTTGACGGTGACGGTGCGGGAGCCGCGGCCGTCGATAAGCAGGCGATGGTGGGCGGCTGCAGCGGCGCGGGTGACGGCGGCGTCGACCTCCGCCCGCGTCGTCAGGTCGCGCGGGTAGGTGTACTCGGCGGAGATGGACTTCGCCTCCGCGCGGGGTTCCACGGGGCGGTCGTCGATGCCGTTGGCCAGGGCCCACAGCATCGGGCCGACGGTGCCGCCGAGGGAGATGACGACCTCCTTCTCGCTCAGGGCCGCGAGGTCACCGATGGTCACCACGCCGATCTGGGCGAGCTTGGCCTCCGTCACGGGCCCCACACCCCACAGTTCGTTGACGGGCATGGGGTGGAGGATCTCCAGCTGGGTGTCGCCGGGGATGACGAAGGTGCCGTCGGGTTTCGCCCGTCCCGAACCGATCTTGGCGTACTGCTTGCCGGTGCCGGCCCCGATGGAGGACGGGAGGCCTGTCTCCTCCCGGATGAGACGGCGCAGGTCATCCGACCATTCCTTCACCTCGTCCGGGGTGGCGCCGGTGAGTTCCGCGGGTTCCATGAAGGCCTCGTCGATGGACAGCTGCTCGACCACCCCGACGCGGGAGGAGATGAGCTGGAACACGCGGCGCGAGGCGGCGGCGTACACGGGACGGCGCGGGGAGACGAGGACCGCGGAGAAGCCGACGAGGCGGGCGGCCTGGTGGGTGGGCATGGCGGAACGGGCCCCGAAACGGCGGGCCTCGTAGCTGGCGCCGGCCACCACTCCCCTGCCGGACACGCCCGCCACGAGCACGGGGCGGCCCCGCAGAGTCGGCCGGGTCAGCTGTTCGACGGAGGCGTAGAACGCGTCCATGTCGATGTGGAGTACCCAGCGTGTCATGGGCGTCGGAGAGCAACGGCGGCGACGACGAGGACGATGCCGACCACCTCGGCCACCGACAGCCACTGCCCCAGCGCCACGGCGCCGAGCACGGCGGCGACGACGGGGAGCAGTGCCTGGAGCAGCGCGAAGTAGGCGGACCCGGCCATCCGCATGACCACCTGGTCGAGGGTGTACGGGATGACGGCCGACAGCACGCCGAGGCCGAGGGCGAGGCCCAGCAGGGTCGTCGCGGGCTTATCGACGCCCGCCGGCCACCACCACACCATGAACGGCAGGGCGATCACCGCCGCCATGGTGAAACCGGTGGTCATGGAGGTGCGCGGGGTGTCCGTCGCGATGCGGGTCCCGATGAGGATGTACACCGCCCACAGACCGCCCGCCAGCAGGGCAAAGCCGAGGCCGACGGCAGCGGTGGACCACACCGCCCCGGAGATGACCACCACGCCGACGGTGGCCAGGGCCAGCGCGGCCCAGTCGCGGGCCGACCGGGACCCCAGGGCAGCGACGAGCACCGGCCCGAGGAACTCCACCGCCACGGCCGTGCCCAGGGGCAGGCGGGCGATGGACTCGTAGAAGGCCATGTTCATGCCCATGGTCGCCAGCCCATAGATGAGCGCGGGGACGCTGCGGAAATCCCGCAGGCGCGGGCGCACCAGCACCAGGAGGATGACGGCCCCCGCCGAGATGCGGAACCAGGCGACGATGGCGGGCGGGAGGACGTCGAAAAGTCCGACCGCCACGGCGGCTCCCGCGTACAGGCTGACGCCTGACGCGATCATCACCGCCGGGGCACGGAGGTTCATCGCTTGACGACGGTCGCCTTCACGCCCTTGACCACGTCGTGCGCGTCGTCGAGATCCTCGGTGGTGACGTCCAGCTCGAGGGCGAGGACCTCACCGGCGATGAGCTCGCGGTGGCGCTGCGCCCACTCGAGCTTGTCCTCCGGGACGGACAGGCGGACGTTGATGCGGTCAGAGACCTCCAGGCCGGTGGCCTTGCGGGCGTCCTGCAGGCCGCGGATGACGTCGGCGGCCCAGCCCTCGGCCTCCAGCTCCTCGGTGACCTCCATGTCGAGGACGACGAGACCGTCGAGGCCGTCGATACGCGCGGTGGACTCCGGGTTCGCGGCGACAAGGCGCTCGGTGTACTCGTCGGCGTTGAGCTCGATGCCGTCGGCGACGACCTGGTCGCCCACCCGCTCGTAGTTGCCGGACTTCACGGCCTTGATGACGCGCTGGACGTCCTTGCCCAGGCGCGGGCCGGCCGCGCGGGCGTTGACCACGACCTCGAAGGTACCCACCGAGTCGACGTCGGAGGTCAGCTCGATGTTCTTGACGTTGACCTCGTCGCGGATGATGGCGGCGAAGGGCGCGAGCTGGCCGGAGTCCGGCAGCGCGACGGTCAGCGACGGCAGCGGCAGACGGTTGCGCAGCTTGTGAGCCTTACGCACCGAGGAGGCGGCCGAGCAGACACCGCGGGTGGCGTCCATGGCGGCGACGAGATCGGCGTCGGCCGGGATGTCGGAGGCCTCCGGGAAGTCGGCCAGGTGGACGGACCGCTCGCCGGTCAGCCCCCGCCAGATGACCTCGGAGGTCATCGGCAGCAGCGGGGCGGTGACGCGGGTGAGCACCTCGAGCACGGTGTAGAGGGTGTTGAAGGCCTCCGGGTGCTCGTCGTCACCCGCCCAGAAGCGGTCGCGGGAGCGACGCACATACCAGTTGGTCAGGGCGTCGGCGAACTGGCGGACGGCGTCGGTGGCGTCTGCGATGTCGGTGTTGTCCAGGGAGACGCGGACGGTGCCCACCAGGTCGTGCAGCTTGGCCAGGATGTAGCGGTCGAGCACGTCCTCGGAGTCGACGGACCACTGCGCCGGCTTCGAGGAGTACAGCTGCAGGAAGGAGTAGGCGTTCCAGATCGGCAGCAGCGCCTGGCGCACGCCGTCGCGGATGCCCTGCTCGGTGACGATGAGGTTACCGCCGCGCAGGATCGGCGAGGACATGAGGAACCAACGCATGGCGTCGGAACCGTCGCGGTCGAAGACCTCGTTGACGTTCGGGTAGTTGCCCTTGGACTTGGACATCTTCTGTCCGTCGTCGCCGAGGACGATGCCGTGGGCGACGACCTTCTTGAACGCCGGGCGGTCGAACAGTGCCACCGACAGGACGTGCAGCAGGTAGAACCAGCCGCGGGTCTGGCCGATGTACTCGACGATGAAGTCCGCCGGGTTGTGTTCCTCGAAGAACTCCTTGTTCTCGAAGGGGTAGTGGAACTGGGCGAACGGCATGGAGCCGGAGTCAAACCACACGTCGAGGACATCCGGGACGCGGCGCATGGTGGACTGACCCGTCGGATCGTCCGGGTTGGGGCGGGTCAGCTCGTCGATGTACGGGCGGTGCAGGGACGTCGGGCGGACGCCGAAGTCGGCCTCCAGCTCGTCGAGGGAACCGTAGACGTCGACACGCGGGTACTCGTCGTTGTCGGAGATCCACACCGGGATCGGGGAACCCCAGTAGCGGGAGCGGGAGATGTTCCAGTCGCGGGCGTTCTCCAGCCACTTGCCGAACTGACCGTCACGCACGTGCTCCGGCAGCCAGGTGATCTCGTCGTGGTTCAGCTCGACCATGCGGTCGCGGATCTCGGTGACGCGCACGAACCAGGACGGCAGCGCCATGTAGATGAGCGGCTCACCGGAACGCCAGGAGTGCGGGTAGGAGTGCTCGATGGTCTGGTGGCGCAGGACGCGGCCGCGCTCCTTGAGGTCGCGGATGATGTCCTTGTTCGCGTCGAAGACGAGCTGCCCCTGGTATTCGGGCACCTGGGAGGTGAACTTGCCGTCCATGTCGACGGGGATGACCACGCCGATGCCGTACTTCCTGCAGGACTCCATGTCGTCCTCACCGAAGGCCGGGGCCTGGTGGACGATACCGGTGCCGTCCTCGACGGTGACGTAGTCCGCGAGGATGATCTGGAAGGCGTTCTCCTCGTCCGCGAAGTAGTCGAACATCGGCTGGTAGGTCAGGCCCTCGAGGGAGGAACCGGTGAGCTTCTCGACGACCTCGTGCTCACCGAATTCCTTCGCCAGCGTGCCCACCAGCGGGTCGGCCATGAGGTAGACGTTGCCGCCCGCGGCCCGCACCAGGGCGTAGTCGACGTCCGGGTGGACGGCAAGAGCCAGGTTGGAGGGCAGGGTCCAGGGGGTGGTGGTCCAGGCGAGGGCGGCGGCGTCGGCAAGCAGGGGCTGGGCGGCGAGCGTGGACTCGGCGGCCGAGCCGGCGACGGCACCGGTCACCGGGAAGGTGACGGTGAGCGCCGGGTCCTGGCGCATCTTGTAGGAGTCGTCGAGGCGGGTCTCCTGGTTGGACAGCGGGGTGTGCTCGGCCCAGGAGTACGGCAGGACACGGAAGCCCTGGTAGATGAGGCCCTTGTCGTAGAGCTGCTTGAACGCCCACATGACGGACTCCATGTACCCCGGGTCCATCGTCTTGTAGCCGTTGTCGAAGTCCACCCAGCGCGCCTGACGGGTGACGTACTCCTTCCACTCCTCGGTGTAGCGGAGCACGCTCTCGGCGCAGTACTCGTTGAACTTCGCCAGACCCATGTCCTCGATCTGGCCCTTGTCGGTGATGCCGAGCTGCTTCTCCGCCTCCAGCTCGGCCGGCAGGCCGTGGGTGTCCCAGCCGAAGACGCGGGGCACATGGTGGCCGGTCATGGTGCGGAAACGCGGGATGATGTCCTTGACGTAACCGGTGAGCAGGTGGCCGTAGTGCGGCAGACCGTTGGCGAAGGGCGGGCCGTCGTAGAAGACGTACTCCTTGGAACCCTCCCGCTGATCCAGCGAGGCCTGGAACGTGCCGTCCTTCTTCCAGTAGTCGAGGACGATCTCCTCCATGTCGGGGAATCGGGAGGAACCCCCGGTCATGTCCACCTTGGGGTAGACGCCTCCGACGGCGGTCTTCTTCTGCTCGGACATATCTTCCTTCACTCACGAGTCGGTGTGCGGTGCAGGGACGCAGATGCTGCGCGGTACCACCCTGCTTGGGCACCCGGGGATGCCCCACTTCGTTTCGTGGTGAAGGTCTGTCACGGTCCCACCCGTCCGGTTCTACTCAGCCTGTGCTTTTCTTCCGGATGCTCCCCGGTGATGGCCGGATCAACGCGTTACGTGTTGACACTATACACGCAAAAAAACTCCCCGCCTGCAGCGGGGAGTTTCAGTGCGCATGAGCTAGTTCTGCTTGCCTGCGTCGGCGTTCGGGGCGGCGGAACCGCGGGCCTCGAGCTCCTGCAGCTGGGACTCCAGCAGGGTCTTCAGGCGGGTGCGGTACTCGCGCTCGTAGGTGCGCAGCTCCGCGATGCGGGTCTCCAGGGCCGTCTGCTGCTGCTTGACGGTGGCCATGATCTCGGTGTGCTTGCGCTCGGCGTCAGCCTGCAGGGCATTCGCCTTCTCCTCGGCCTGACGGATCTGGGCCTCGGCGCGGGAGTTCGCCTGGTTGGTGGTCTCCTCGGCGCGCTTCTCGGCGTCGGCGACGAGCGACTTGGCGCGGGTGTCGGCCTCGGTGACCTGCTGATCGGCGCGCTTCTTGGCGTCGGCCAGCTGGGCCTGGGACTTCTGGTCCGCGTCGGAGAGCTGGGCCTCGGCGGCGGCACGGGCCTCGTCCAGCATGGACTTGGACTCGGCCTGAGCCTCGGAGGTGAGTCGGTCGGCCATCTCCTGGGCCAGGCCCAGGACCTTGGCGGCCTGCATGTGGGTGTCGGCGGTGGCCGGGGCGGTGTCCTGGGGGACGGCCACGGCGGCGGCCTTCTGCTGCTGCTGAGCCGGCTGTGCGGCGGCCTGCTTCTTGGCGGCGTCCAGGTCGGACTTGGCCTTCTGCAGGTCGGACTTGGCGGTCTTCGCCTCGGACTCGGCCTTCTCGGTGGCCTTGCGGGCCTCGGTCAGCTTGGACTCGTACTCCTTGCGGACCTTCTCCTCGATCTCCTTGCGGAGGGCCGCCTCATCGACACCGCGGTCGCCGGCGGGTGCGGCACCACCCTCCTCGAGGCGGGCACGGAGGTCGTCGTTGTCGTCCTGCAGCTGGGCGAGCGTGTCTTCGACGAGGTCGAGGAACTGGTCAACCTCATCCTCGTTGTAACCCCGCTTGCCGATCGGCGGCTTACTGAAAGCGACGTTGTGCACATCAGCTGGTGTCAGCGGCATTGGCGTTCCCTTCGAGTTTGTGGTGGCCCGGTAGGCCTGCGCGGTGTGACCCGCTTAATGCATTTCGTTTAATCGTACGTTGAGTGCTTGGTCAAGTGTAACCCCGGGTGGGGCCGCGCAGACCACGGACACACTAATTCTTTACCGGAGGTTCAGCGTTCCGGCCACCCGTCACCGGAAAACGGTGAGGACGATGACCTGCAGAACGGAAAGAATGATGAACAGCACAATGACCGACATGTCCAGCGCCACCCCACCCATCTTCAGCGGCGGAATGACCTTCCGCAGCGCCTTGACCGGCGGATCCGTGACGACGAACAGGGGCTCGGCAATGTAGATGAACCAGCGCGGCGGCTGGAAATTACGCGAGAAGGACTGGATCATCTCAATGACGATGCGCGCGATGAGAACGAGTGTGAACACCCGCAGGATGAGGTACAGGACAGTTCCGAGAAGACTCACGCCCACCGACCTTAGTGCCTGAACAGACAAAAAAGGTAGGCACCCGCCCATGCGGTGTACCTACCTCAGTCCAGCTGCGCGCAGGATCAGCGCAGCTTCGCGGAGCGCTCCAGCTCCACCTGGGAGAAATCGGCGCCCTCGGGGACGATGGCGAAGACCTGGCGGTCGGTGTCGACGTTCTTGGACACGTTGACCATGCGGCCGCGCAGGGCGTAGCAGAGGCCGGCGGCGAAATCGACGATGCGCTTGTTCTCGCCCGGCTCCATGCGGGTCATGTCGAACACCACGGCGTCGCCGTCGCGGAAGGGCTCGCCGATCTGGGCGGCCTCGCTGTAGGAGGAGACCTCCACCGCGACGATCTTGGCCTCCGGCTGGTAGGAGGGGCGCTCCTCACGGCCGTAGTCGTAGCCGTAATCGCGGGACGGCGCGTAGGCGGCGGAACCGCTGGAGCGGTAGCTGGGGCGCTCCTCGCGGTCGTAGTCGTAGTAGGCGTCCTCGTGCTCCATGTCGATCGGAGTCAGACCGAAGAACTCCTTGGCGTTCCTGATGATGGACATATGGTTTCCTCTCCCGTTGGTGCAGCTGGCACGGGGTAATCGTCGGTGACTTTGCCTTTACGCTAGTGGCCGCGGACCCATGATATCGGTTCCGACACGCACGATATCTGAGCCCTCGGCGATGGCGGTCTCCATGTCCGCGGACATGCCGGCGGACAGCTCCATACCGGCGCTGAGCTCGCGTGCCCGGGCGAACACCGGGGCCGGATCCATCCCCAGCGGGGGCACCACCATGAGGCCCTTGAGCTCGAGGTGACCGGAAGCCCGGACGGCGTCGATGAGCTCCGGCAGATCCTCCTCCGTCACTCCCCCGCGGGCGGTGTCGCCGTCGGCGGACAGCTGCAGGTACACCGGTAGGTTCGTGGTCCGGTCACCGCGTTCCAGGGCCAGGGCCACACCCCGGTCGAGGGCGTGCGCGAGCTTGAGCGAGTCCACCGAGTGGACGCTGGCTGCCCAGCGGGCGACGGAGTTCGCCTTCTTCGTCTGCACCTGGCCGATCATGTGGATGCGCATGGCGGGCACGTCCGTGGCCTTGGCGCGGGCCTCCTGCTCGCGGTTCTCGGCGACGTCCGTGACGCCGAGCTCCAGCAGCAGTTCCAGGTCGGAGGACGGGTGGAACTTGGTCACCGGCAGGAGCCGGACGGGGCGGTCGCCGGCGGCGGCGTCGATACGCGCGCGGGTGGCGGCGAGGTTGGCCCGCAGATCGTCGATACGCGTCACGGCAGCCACACCAGCCCCGCCTGGCGTCCGGTGGTGCCCTCCCGCCGGTAGGAGAAGAAGCTCTCGTCCTCGATCGTGCAGCGCGGGTCCGCCTCAATGTTGGTCACGCCGAGGCCCATGAGCTGGCGCACCAGGCCGGCGCGCACGTCGATGCCCGGGGTGCCCTGTTCCGTGCGGGTCCGCGAGCCGGGAAGATGCTTCTCGACGTCGGCCGCCATCTCCGCCGGCACCTCATAGTGCCGCCCGGAGGCCGCGGGCCCGAGCACGACCTGGATGGCGTCCGGGGTGGCGCCGAGCTCCAGCATCGTCTCGACGGTGCGCCTGACTATGCCGTTGCGCGCCCCCATGCGTCCCGCGTGGGCGGCGGCGACCACACCGTGGACGTGATCGGCGAGGAGCACCGGCACGCAGTCGGCGACCTGCACGACGAGCGCGAGCCCGCGCTGCGTCGTCACGAGGGCGTCCGTCGCCTCGACGGGCTCCTCCTGCGGGCCGTCGACGACGGTGACGGTGTTCGAGTGGATCTGCTCCATCCACACCAGATGCTCCAGGTCGAGGATCCGGGCCAGGCGCCCGCGGTTGGCGGCGACGTCGGCCGGGTCATCCCCGACGTGGTCACCGAGGTTGAAGGAGTCATAGGGAGACGACGACACCCCGCCCGCACGGCTGGTGAAGACCATGCGGACGGGGCGAGGGGCCTCGTTGGCGCTGCTGAGGGACATGCCCTAGAGGTTAGCGCAGGAAGTCGGGCACATCGAGATCGTCGTCGCGGGAGGTGCGCTGCTCACGGGAGGAGGTGAACAGACCGCCGCGCTCCTCGCGGTGGTGGTGGCGGCCGGACTCCGGCTCCTCCTGGCGCTCCTCGAAGAGGCTGCCGCGCGGGGTGGGCTCCTCCATCGGGGACGGGGTCGGTGCCGGGGTGGCGGCGACCGGCGGATTGTTCTTCGCGGCGTCGAAACCGGTGGCGATGATCGTGACGCGGACCTCGTCGCCGAGGTTGTCATCGATGATGGTGCCGAAGATGATGTTGGCGTCCTCGTCGGCCTTCTCCTGGACGATGGTGGCCGCCTCGTTGACCTCCATGAGGCCGAGGTCGGAGGCACCGGCGACGGAGAGCAGCAGGCCCTTCGCGCCTTCCATGGTGGACTCGAGCAGCGGGGAGTTGATGGCCTGGAGGGTGGCGGTCATGACGCGGTCGTCGCCACGCGAGGAGCCGACGCCCATGAGGGCGGAGCCGGCGTCGGACATGACGGAGCGGACGTCGGCGAAGTCGACGTTGATGACGCCCGGGGTGACGATGAGGTTGGTGATGCCCTGGACACCGTTGTGCAGGACCTCATCGGCGGCGCGGAAGGCCTCCATCATGGACAGCGAGGCGTCGCCCAGCTGCAGCAGACGGTCATTCGGGATGACGATGAGCGTGTCACAGACCTGGCGCAGCTCCTCGATGCCGGACTCCGCCTGGCGGGTACGGCGCGGGCCCTCGAACTTGAAGGGCTTGGTGACGACGCCGACGGTCAGGGCGCCGAGCTTTTTGGCGATGCCGGCGACGACCGGGGCGGCACCGGTGCCGGTGCCACCACCCTCGCCGGCGGTGACGAAGACCATGTCGGCGCCCTTGAGGGTCTCCTCGATCTCGGACTTGTGGTCCTCGGCGGAGGTGCGACCGACCTCCGGGTTGGCGCCGGCGCCGAGACCGCGGGTGGCCTCCCGGCCGATGTCGAGCTTGGTGTCCGCGTCGGAGAAGAGCAGGGCCTGGGAGTCGGTGTTGATGGCGACGAACTCGACACCCTTGAGGCCCTCTTCGATCATGCGGTTGACGGCGTTGACTCCGCCGCCGCCGACGCCGACGACCTTGATGACGGCGAGGTAGTTGTTCGGTGAGGTCATAGGTTCTGGCCGCGCCTTTCGGGAAAGTGTGTGATCTGTAACGAGGTTGTCTCCATCATGGGCGACCGGAGGTAAGTTTTCGCGCACATTTCTGCGCGTGTCGATACCCTCAACCTCAGGTTTAACGTACGGTCACCATCGACGGATTCGACACATTCCAGTGCTGTCCCTCGCGCTGGACGGCCGTCTGCACGGCCAACGCCTTGTCGTGATTCGCGTCCGCCGCGCCCCAGAAGATGGTGCGTCCGTCGTACAGCCGCAGCTCGATCTCGAACTCCCCCGGCACGTCCACGGTCGCCACCAGAGCGCGCACGTGATCGGGCAGCGCCGTCAACGCATCCGCCACCCCGGCGAGGGTGTCCGGATCCTGCCGCAGGCTGCCGGTCACCTCGACCGCCCCCTCCGGGGGGACGTCGATGACGAAGGGACGGCCCTCGGTGTCGATGAGGTGGTCCCCGTCGCCCTCGCTGCTGTACATTAGCGCCTGCCGCTCGGTGACCTCCACCGCGAGGGTGGACGGCCACTGACGCGACACGGTCGCACTGCGCACCCACGGGAGCTCGGCGACGCCCTGCGCGGCCTGCCCGGCGTCGACACGCACGAGATTGTCCCCGACGGACACGCCGGTGGCGTCGACGACGTACTCCTCCGGGGAGTTGGCGTTGCCGGTGACCTCGAAGGAGGACACCCGCAGGACGGGGACCGCCCACAGGACGCCGGCGGCGAGCAGGAGGACGGCCAGCACCCCGGCGAGGGCGGTGAGGATCGTACGGCGGGACATCTACTGGTCCAGGGCGGACAGGATCTCACCGGCCAGCAGGGTGACGTCACCGGCACCCATGGTGAGCACGAGGTCACCCGGGCGGGCCAGCTCGCGGACGGTCTGCGGCGCGTGGGAGAAGTCGGGCTCGTAGACGACCTCGGTGGTCATGGCGTCGGTGATGATGCGGGAGCTGACCCCCTCCACCGGCTTCTCGCGGGCGCCGAAGATGTCGAGCACCACGGCGGCGTCGGCCAGCGACAGGGCCGCGGCGAACTCCTCGGCGAACTCGATGGTGCGGGAGTACAGGTGCGGCTGGAAGGCGACGATGACGCGGGCGCCCTCCCCCTCCGCCTCGACCTTCTGCCGGGCGGCCTGCAGGACAGCGGTCACCTCGGTCGGATGGTGCGTAGTCGTCGAAGACGCGCACCCCACCGGCGGTGCCCCGGTACTCGAAGCGGCGACGCACGCCGTTGAAGTCGCTGAGCCCCTCTGCCAGGCGGTCGAGGTCGCCGCCGGCCAGGTGGGCGGCGAGCAGGGCGGCCGCCCCGTTGAGGACCATGTGCTGGCCCGGGATCTGGAGGACGACGGTGAGGTCCCGGCCGTCGATACGCATCGTGGCCGTGGAACCGACGTCGGTGACCTCGGTGGACAGCACCTCGGCGCCGAGCGGGATGTCCGGGTGGAGCGCCGCGGCGTCGGTCGTGCCGTAGCCGAGTACGCGGATGCCGCGCTGCAGGCTGCGCTCGCCGAGGGCGGCGGCGTGGATGTCGTCGAGGCAGACGACGAGGTGGCCGTCCGGGGTGATGCGGTCGGCGAAGTCGTCGAAGACCTGGTGGTAGGCCTGGGCGGTGCCGAAGTAGTCGAGGTGATCCGGCTCGATGTTGGTCACCACGGCGACGTCCGGGGAGTACCGCAGCAGGGAGGCGTCGGACTCGTCGGCCTCCGCCACGAAGGCGTCACCCGTGCCGTGATGGGCGTTGGTGCCGGAGCGGTTGAGCTGCCCGCCGATGGAGAAGCTCGGGTCCAGGCCCGCGGTCTGCATCGCGGCGACCGCCATCGACGTGGTCGACGTCTTGCCGTGGGTGCCGGCGAACAGCACCTGGCGGCGGCCCTCCATGAGCTCGCCCAGCAGGTCGGAGCGGCGGATGACCGGGATGCCCTCATCGTGGGCGCGGACCAGCTCCGGGTTGTCCTGCGGGATGGCCGCGAAGGAGACCACGACGACGGTCGGCAGCTCGCCGGTGAGGAGCAGATTCCCGGCGTCATGGCCGACGGCGACGTGCGCGCCGGAGGAACGCAGGGCCCGTACCGGGCGGGAGTCCTTGACGTCGGAGCCGGTGACGACGGCACCGCGGTCGAGGAGGATACGCGCCACGCCGGACATGCCGGACCCACCGATGCCGATGAGGTGGACGCGGGAGAGATCGACGGTCACGGGTGGTGCACTCCTGTGGTGAGGGGACAAGGACGGACGATTCACTGTAGCGCTGCGGCGACCGCGTCGGCGAGCAGCGCGGCGGCGTCGCCGGCGGCATGATCACGGGCGGCGGCCCGCATGGTGGCCAGCTGCTCGTCATCGCCGAGGATCGCGGTGACCTCGGAGACGAGACGGTCGGAGGTGAGTTCACTGTCGGGGACAAGGCGGGCGGCCCCGGCGTCGACGACGCTGGTCGCGTTGAGGGCCTGCTCGCCGTTGCCGTGCGGCAGCGGCACGTAGACGGCCGGCAGCCCGGAGGCGGTGACCTCCGCGACGGTCATCGCGCCGGACCGGCAGACGATGAGATCGGCGACGGCGTAGGCGGCGGCCATGTCATCGATGTAGGGCAGGGCCACGTAGTGCTCGTGCGGGGCCGGCGCGGTGTTGCGCTTGCCGTACGCGTGGAGCACCTGGAACTCCTCGGTGAGCGTGGCGACGGCACCCGCCACCGCCTTGTTGAGACTCACCGCACCCTGCGACCCGCCGGTGATGAGCAGCGTCTTGCGGGTGCCCAGGCCCCACGTCTCGCGGGCACGGGCGACGGCGTCGGTGTGGTCGGCGTTGCGCAGGCTGGCGCGGACCGGGATGCCCACGACCTCGCCCGGCATGCCGGAGTCGGGCACCGCGTTGTAGCTGGTGCCGCCCAGGCGCTGGCCGAGCTTGTTGGCCAGGCCGGCGCGCGCGTTCGCCTCGTGCACGAAGAAGGGGATGCCCAGGGAGCGGGCCGCCAGGTAGGCGGGGGCGGAGACGTAGCCGCCGAAACCGATGAGGGCGTCCGCGTCCCGGAGGACCCCGCGCGCCTGGCGGACCGCCCGGATCACGCGGAAGGGCAGCTTGAGCAGGTCGACGCTGGGGCGACGCGGCACCGGCACCGGGTCGATGAGCTCGAGGTCGAAGCCGCGGGTGGGGACGAGGTCCCGCTCCAGACCGCGCGGGGTGCCCAGGGCCGTGACCTGCGCCCCGTGCCGCTCGACGAGCGCCTCGGCGACGGCGAGTGCGGGCTCGATGTGGCCGGCGGTTCCGCCTCCGGCGACGACGACTCTGAGGGGCTCATTCGATGCGGGCATGGATCACCGTCTCCTGTCAGGGTGGGGCCGAGGTCTCCTGTTGACGCTACCAGTGACCGGCTCGCCGAACCGCTCACGCGGCTCCCGGCGCACGGGGGCGCGGCGCACCGCGGGCTCGGGCAGCAGGAACAGCCGGTCGAAGAGCGGGCGGCCGTAGGACTGCATCGCGGAGACCGCCTCCGGCTCGTGGCGGGCGACCGACGCCAGCAGGCCCATCGACCCGAGGGTGATGATGGTGGAGGTACCGCCCGCGGAGATCATCGGCAGCTGGATACCGGTGACGGGCAGCAGGCCGACGACGTAACCGATGTTGATGAACGCCTGGGAGACGACACCCGCGGTGAGCGCGCCGGCCATGAGCGCCTGGAACTGGTTCTGGGCGCGGAACGCCGCGCGGATGCCGAAGTACCCCAGTGCGGCGAACAGGGCGATGACGAGCGCGCCGCCCCACAGGCCGAGCTCCTCGCCGATGATGGCGAAGATGAAGTCGTTCTTGGCCTCCGGCAGGTAGAACCACTTGGCGCGGGACTGGCCGACGCCGACGCCGGCGACGGAGCCGTCCGCCAGCGAGAGGAAGCCCTGATAGGACTGGAACGCCGTGCCGCGGGTGTCCTCGAAGCGGCCGAAGAGGGCGTCGAAGTAGACGTGGAAGCGGTTGGAGCGGAAGCCGCCGCTGAGGAACAGCCACACGAGCAGGCCGCCTGCGGCGATGAAGGCCGCGAGGATGAGGCGGATGTCCACACCGGCGAAGAAGAGGGTGAACATGACGATGATGCCGAAGTTGACCGCCATGCCGATGTCACCCTGCGCCGCGATGAGCACCGCCATGACGGTGGCCACGACGGTGTAGATGATGAACGGGCTGCGCATGCTGGGGCCGGTGTGGCGCTTGTCCGCCAGGTAGGAGGCACCCCACACGGCGATGGCGACCTTGGCCAGCTCCGAGGGCTGGAAGCGCAGCGGGCCGAGCACGATCCACGACTGCGAACCCACCTCGAGGCGGCCGGTGCCGATGCCCGGGATGAGCACCGCGACGAGCAGCGCGAGGGCGATGACGAGCAGCCAGGGGGTGAGTCTGCGGACGGTGTCGGGCCGCAGGCGCAGGGCGATCCAGAAGGCGACGAGTCCGGCGGCGATCATCATGAACTGGCGCGCGGCCTGGTTCCACACGGTCGCGCCCTCGAGGACGGACCACGTCATCGTCGACGACATGACCATGACGGCGCCGATGCCGACGAGGAGGAAGACGACGGAGCGGATCATGAAGTAGTCGAAGCCGGGGCGCGACTCCATCATGCGGTGCCAGTCGGCCCGCCATCTGGTGAAGGTTCCGGTGGTGGTGCTCATGACAGCCTCCCTGCCGCGGCGGCGAAGAGGTCGCCGCGTTGTGCCATCCCGGTGAACATGTCGAGTGAGGCGGCCGCCGGCGCCAGGAGGACGGTGTCCCCCTCCGTGGCGAGGCCGTGGGCCCACCCGACGAGCTCGTCCACGGCGGCCTGAGGGTCGGTGTCCGCGGTGACGCGGACGGGGACGTCCGGGGCGAGGTCGGCCAGCGCGGCGGCGATGAGCGGGGCGTCGACCCCGAGCAGCCCGACGGCCTTGAGCCGGTGCGCGTGATCGCGGATGAGCGGGGCCACGTCCGCGCCCTTGAGCTGCCCGCCGGCGATCCAGATGACGTCGTGCAGGCCGGCGAGTGCGGCGTCGGCGGCGTGGGGGTTGGTGGCCTTGGAGTTGTCGATCCACGACACTCCCCCGGTCTCCGCGACGGTCTGCCCGCGGTGGCCGTCGACCTAGAAGTCGGCGAGCGCGGCGGCGATGTGGGCCGGTTCCGCCCCCTGACTGCGGGCCACGGCGGCCGCGGCCAGGGCGTCGAGCACCCCGGCCGGGCCGCCGGGCTGGATCCCGGCGACCGGGGCCAGGACGACGGGAGCGTCGCCGGTGTTGTCCACCAGCTGCCCGCCGATGACACCGAACTGCCCCAGGCCCGGCTCGCCGAGCGTGAAACCGGTGTGCTTGTCGACGCCCGCCCGCTCCAGCGCCGCGCGCACCGCGGCGTCGTCGACACCCGCGACGGCGACGGGGCCGCGCAGGGCGCGGGCCTTGTCGTCGGCGTAGGCGGCGAAGGAGCCGTGCCAGTCGATGTGGTCCTCGGCGAGGTTGAGCAGCACCCCGGCGTCGGGGGTGAGCTGGTCCGACCAGTGGAGTTGGAAGGAGGAGAGCTCGGCGACGAGAACGTCGACACGCTGCTTGTCGACGAGCGCGTCCGCCACCGCCACGCCGATGTTGCCGACGGCCGCGGCGCGAAGGCCGGTGTCCCGGCCCAGCTGCTGCATCATGGCCGCCAGCATCGCGGTGGTGGTGGTCTTGCCGTTGGTGCCGGTGACGACCAGCCACGTGCGGGGATCACCGAAGGTGCCCGCCCGGTCGAGGCGGTAGGCGAGTTCGACGTCGCCGATGACCTCGAGGCCCGCGGCGGCGGCGTCGATAAGCAGGGGGTTGTCGGGGCGCCAGCCCGGGGAGGTGACGACGAGTTCGAACTCGTCGAGGCGTCGGCGGGCCTCCGCGGTGGGGATGCCCGCGCCGTTGTCGTCGGCGACGACCACGGACACGCCGAGATCGTCGAGCAGGCGGGCAATTCCGCGACCGGAGACTCCGGCGCCGGCGATCAGGGCGGTTCCGGTGATCATCGTAGGCTCACTCCTGTGGCTGTCAGCCACTCTGCGTAGAAGATGGACACTCCCAACATCACGGCCATCGCGGCGATGAGCCAGAAGCGGATGACGACGGTGGTCTCAGGCCAGCCGCCGTTCTCGAAATGGTGGTGGAAGGGGGCCATGCGGAAGAAACGCCGGCCCGTCGTGCGGAAGACGATCACCTGGATGACCACGGAGGCGGCCTCGATGACGAAGAGCGCACCGATGATGATCATGAGCAGCTCGGTGCGGGACGCGACCGACAGGCCGGCGACGAGACCACCGAGGGCCAGGGAGCCGGTGTCGCCCATGAAGATCTTGGCGGGGGCGGCGTTCCACCACAGGAAGCCGAGGCAGCCGCCCAGGCCGGCGGCGGCCAGCACCGCGAGGTCCAGCGGGTCACGCACGGAGTAGCAGCCCGGCTCCACGGAGACTGTGCAGGAGTTGCGGAACTGCCAGAAGGTGATGAGCGCGTAGCCGCCCATGACGAACGCGGTGGTGCCGGCGGCGAGTCCGTCGAGGCCGTCGGTGAGGTTGACGGCGTTCGACCAGGCGGCGATGAGGATGTACATGAACAGCAGGAACACCACGATGCCGATGACGGAGCCGCCGAAGGCGATGTCGAAGGTGTCGATGTCACGCACGAAGGACAGGTGCGTCGATCCCGGGGTGAGCCCCTGCTCGTCGGGGAACCACAGGATGAGCAGGCCGAAGCCGATGGCGAGCACGAGCTGGCCGACGAGCTTGGCGGTCTTGTTGAGGCCCAGGTTGCGGGCACGGAAGAGCTTGATGAAGTCGTCCGCGAAGCCGAGGGCGCCGAGGCCCAGGGTGAGGCCGAGGACGAGGAGACCGGAGACGGTGAAGCCGCCGGAGCCGATGGCCATCCCGTAGATGCCGACGGTGAGGTAGGCGACGACGATGCCCGCGATGATGGCGATACCACCCATCGTCGGGGTGCCGCGCTTGCGCAGGTGGGACTTCGGCCCCTCCTCGCGGATCTCCTGGCCCAGCCCCTCGGCGGAGAATCGCCGGATGAGGACCGGGGTGGTGAAGATGGCGACGAGGAAGCTGACGATTCCTGCGATGATGATCTGTGTCACGTCGGTGCGCCCCTAAAGACCCTTCTCGATGAGTTGCTCGGCCACCCGCCACAGGCCGAGGGCGTTGGACGCCTTGACCAGCACGACGTCCCCGGGGTTGCCGGGACCGGTGTGCTCGATGGGACGGGTGCGCAGCACGGCGTCGACCAGCCGGGTGGCCTCGTCGACGTCATGTGCGATCTCAGTAGTTATACCCCGATTCCGGGCCTCGGTGGCCATGGCGCGGCTGTTGGGGTTGTCCCCCACCGCGATGAGGTGGCCGACCCGGTAGCGGTCGAGCTGCTCGCCGAGCAGACGGTGGGACTCCTCCGCGTCCTCGCCGAGCTCCCCCATCTCGCCGAGGACCGCGATGGCGCGGGCGTGCGGGCGGGCGGCGGCGGTGTAGGCCAGGGCGGCGATGCCGGCGCTCATGGAGTCCGGGTTGGCGTTGTAGGCGTCGTTGATGACGGTGACGCCGTCGGCGCGCGTCTGCACGTCCATGCGGTGGGCGGAGGCGTTGGTGTGCGCTGACAGTCCCGCGGCGACCTGCGCCACGCTGAGGCCGGCCTCGATGCCGACGGCCGCGGCGGCCAGGGCGTTGGACACCTGGTGCTCGCCGAACACCTGCAGGGTGACGGGGGCTGTGGTGTCCCCGGCGTGGAGGGTGAAGCTGGCGCGGGCGACGTCGTCGAGACGGATGTCGTCCGCCCACAGGTCGGCGCGCTGCTGGGTGGAGTACGTCACCACCCGGGCGCGGGTCCGCGGGGCCATGGCGGCGACGAAGGGGTCGTCGGCGTTGAGGATGGCCACGCCCGCGTCCGGGAGCGCCTCGACGAGCTCCCCCTTGGCCTGGGCGATGTTCTCCCGGGAGCCGAACTCGCCGAGGTGTGCGGAGCCCACGTTGAGCACCACGCCGATGTGCGGCGGCACGGACTCCGCCAGGTGGGCGATGTGCCCGATACCGCGGGCGGACATCTCGGCGACGAGGAATCGGGTGTCCGCGTCGCACCGCAGTGCCGTGT